>TARA_R110002020_G_scaffold44161_6_pt1 | contig 34919 bp, 54 predicted proteins | sample TARA_R110002020 | Tara Oceans TARA_R110002020 (sample SAMEA4396489) | marine metagenome | biome: Westerlies Biome; feature: [MES] marine water layer (ENVO:01000295) within the mesopelagic zone...; material: water (ENVO:00002006), including particulate matter (ENVO:01000060) such... | reverse complement strand
GCCGCCAGTAAATCGACCGGTTTCTGGAGGGTCCACTGTGGGTAGTATATCTCCTAGCCTGTCAGACTGAAATCTGTTGAACGAGTTTCTTAAATTGAAACACTGGTAGTCTTCGTTATCTGGACTTATAGACTCTAAAGATGAGAAGAAAGCATATTGGAGGTTATATTTAAATTGTCCTGGCATAATTGTCACTTTTACCAGATCTCCGATGCCTGGAAGTTGTCCCTCATAATCTCCTTCGGAGAAAAATTTGGTATGCCATGATACAATTTTTGCTGCGCATCCGGGTGAAACAGCTGTGGCGATACCACAAGGATCTGGAATAGTAGCATGTGGTGACGGGGCGTCCATTCCTTCGCACTCTATTCGCCCCACAAAGACAACACGAGCGGCTGAGGATCCTGCCAATTCGTATCCCTCACTGCCGATTGCCCCCATCACCGCCTTAAAGTCATTTGAACTTAACGGAAGAGGACGCGTTAAGACCCTAACAATAAAAGTTTCTCTGTCGCCATACAAGTCTGGTCTGACTGCATCTCGAAGTGCTTCATTATCTGCTTGTTCTGCCTCGTGTGGGGTGGAAAACTCCGAACGAGAAAAGAAGCGATTAGCCATTAGCTATATCGTCTCCCTGGATCATGTCAAAAAGATTATTCTTGTCATCTTCACTTAGCACGACCGCGGTTCCGGCGCTTTTTTGTCGTAACCCGATAAGTTTAACTAACTGTTCGTTAGAGCGCTGCAGAGATTGGACATGTTGTGCTGCAACTGGGCTTAAATATTTGTTTTGGGTTGCATCGGAGGCAATTTGATTTGCAATCTCGTTTAAAAATTCACGTGCAACTTTGCGATCGTTACGTATATTATCCAATGCTTCATCAATCAGCGTTTCTAGATCTTGTTTGTTCATAATGTGCCAGACTCCCAGTCAACTTTAAAATGATCGTACTTCTTACGAAATTTCTTCAATGAATTTACAATCTGTTTGGTATTCAAGCCTGTAATCTCTCGAAGGTATAGATAAATAGCTTTTTTATTAAAAATTTCGATGTCTTCCTTGGACTCGAAAAGAATAAGAATCGCTTTGTAAACTTTTAAATCATTATCCTTCATTTGGGATACATCCCATGATTTCAGTTCAGTGTAGAAAAGTCTCCAGAACTCCTCCTCTTCTCGCATCGTAACATATGACTCGCTGGTGGAAAGATATTCTTCTTCATAACTTTTAGATATGTTGTCGTAATCTACTTCTCGCCGGTTGCGCTTCTGCTGTCTCTTAACCTTGTGGATAAACCAGTTTTTTGTTATGACCGAAAAGTAGGAAAAAGCTTTGGAGCCTTTGCTTGGATCATATTTATCAAGAATGGTCATTAACCATATCTTACATTCATCGCGAAGGGAATCGCAATTGGGCAAATTGGTAAATTTATAAGTAAAAACAATTTTGTCTACCATTTGATTGAATGCGGGACCAATCCATCGAATATACAAATCTGTTCGCTCTCGGGAACAATTTGTTTTTGTATAACGAACTATGGCATCTTCATGTTCTTGTGTGAAGTAATGATTTTTTTTACCTTTTCTTCTTTTTCTACGTGGTTTCGTTGTCGTCGTCGTCGTCATCTAGTGGTTCTTCTTCAGATTCCTCGGTTTGCACGTCGGGATCTTTTTCTGTTTCTGTTAGGGTGTAAATGTACTCAAAAGTTTCCATTTGTTCATTAAAAGATGCAGCATGATCAAGTAGCGCGGCTAAAGATTGATCGCCATAAAACATTTCAAGATTGTAAAGATCACTGAGATGCTTTGTAAATGCGTTTATCATTTGTTGTAGATCTCCCAGTTCTTCCGATATAGAGAGAAGTCGAAGTAATGTGGCGCGAGCATAAAGAACGACACCCACGTTGAATAAAAGCGACACGAAAAGTGTGGCTGATAGAATTATTTCAAGTCGGCTCATGGGTCTCCTTTTTGGCTTTGTTTCGCTCTTTTTCTAATAAATCGCGATTCTCTTTAATATATTGTTTGGTGAGTTCTCCCACCTCTTGATTGTTTGTGCTATTTGTTTTGTTTGCATTTTTAATGGCAAATGAATTCGTAAACAGCTTTTTCATGCAGTCGATTGATTCGCATGCTGAGCACGTGCTGTGTACTTCTTCCATTCCATGTAGAATAGTTTCCACGATCCCACACTCCTGGCATTCATATAGGTACCGCGGCACCTACTTTACCATCTTTTTAAGATCTGTATTGCTGATCGCACTATCGTCACTAAAGCGCACACTTGGCGGGTTCATGACCGTAAGACCTTCATTTCCGTTTTGAAGCTCAAATCCTTGTAAAATCGGTACAATGTCCAATTCATTTAGCAGGGATTCTTGCAAAGCCATCATAATCGCGCCGAGGGCTTGATTGGATAGTTTTAGATTGCTGTCGGTTTTCATATTAATCTCCTTATGATTATTTAATGGATACGGCTCTTCCCAGCATGGAGAGCCAATCCTTTTCTTCTCTAATTTCTAAATTTTTGTTCCATGCACACTCTAGTACACTTGGGTCTATGCCTTGTTGCTTGGCAAAATATATTAAACAATTCAAATCTTTGGGGAAACAAGTTCCACCAAATCCAAGTATACCATCTGGACCCGGAACTTTTAAGTGACTATTTCCAATTCGCTTGTCAAGGAGCGCTAAATCCTTTACAATATCGTATTCAACACCAATCGTATCGCAAATTTGGTTTATCTCATTGGCAAAAGAAACCTTGCACGCAAGGAAAGTGTTTATAAAATACTTCACCATCTCAGCAGTGCGCCAATCTGTCTGTTCATATTGTTTATTTGGAAAAACTTCCTGCATCATGGTAACACAAGCGGCGGTATGTTCCGGGTCTCCTCCAAAAATAACGCGATTACATGTTTTAAAATCTTCCACGGAGTTGCGTTCTGTCAAAAACTCTGGGCTAAACACAATTTTTATCTTAGGATTGCGCATGGCTAAGTCATCACATGTACCCGGGGGGATTGTAGACTTGATGATTACAATATTATTGTTATACCAATAGGAAATTTGTGCCATTACATTATAAATGATTGATAAATCACACTGTCCGGTCTCTTTCATTGGTGTTGGGAGTGCCACATAGATGATATCAGAGTTGTGACAGACATCTCTAACGTGCCCACACGTCGAACGAGATGCATCTTTGTCGTAAACGGCGAACGGATAACTATCTTTCATGTTTTCGTAGATAGCGTTTCCTACAAATCCTCTTCCTATCAATCCTAATTTCATACTTGTGCCTTATTCATGAATATTTATTATACCATTCTTTTGTAAAAGTGAAAAGATTTTCTTTTCATTGTCGAAATCATGCCCTGCCAGCATGTTGTAACTGTTGATTTCATCGAAATAGTGCTTCTTAATGCCCGGATCATAGAACGAAAACCCATAACAATCAATCTTAGAGTAGAATCGGAGCGCCATTAGCAGCCCTATAAAGCCATTTGTTGCCTCTTTACCGGCATTTAGCTTGTTTCCTAACTCATAAAAGTCCTTATGGATGAAATAAACCTCATTTTTTTGCCTCACTTGGTCTAAAATGTGGGCTTTTTGCCACAGTTGCCACTTCGGATCGGTCTTAAAAATGATGATTTCACCCTCTATTTTATACAAAAGCTCCCTATCAAGCTGTGGGTGTCGTGCTTTTTGCTGTGCAAAATAAGCGCTATTTTCGATATTGAGGATACTATGACAGTTCATGAGGCGAAAGGTAGTTCGAGATCCTGCATGCCTCTCAAACGAGGCAGTTTTTGCCCCATTAAACCTAATGACGTCATCGCTGTTGTCGATGTCGGTCCCGTGCTCGTTATCTAGCAAGTTACCAGAGCTTCCCACGATAGAACACGTACTCCCCGGCGTAAATTCCCTTTCTTCTCTTAAGAAGTTCGTCTCTTTTATTTTGTCTATGAGCTTCATTTTTGTCTATTATGATAATAAATGGCCATTCTATCTCGACTTTCGTCTTTAAGGACGCCGCCGCCGTGCCATACATCAGTATTCAACACCAATAAGTCACCCGGAGACGCGCTAATGTATACTTTATCGTCTTCGGTATATCGCGACTCAAAAAGTTCTTGATAATCTATAAATCGATGAGAGAATCCCTTTTTGAAGTTTGCCTTATGTTCCAACATATTCTCACGGATGTGTTTTCCCTCATCATGAGAGCCTGGGATTACAAAGAGGGTTCCGTTATTTTCGTCGGTCTCCTGCAGCATCACTGCAAATTTTAGCGCAGGGTAGGGATCGAAGTGGAGCCAAGAGTTGCGTGGTACCTCTTCTCCTTCAGCTTTCTTATATTCATGAGTAGTAAAGACTTGCATTAGTTTTCTATTGGGCGGAGGATAAAAGTGATTAAGAAAGTCATCCAAATATGGATCATCGGCGATAAGGGAAATTGTTTTTCCAAACATCGGGTAATATTGAGGATTGATAACTCGTATGGCTTTGCCGGTTTCGTGAGCGTTGTGCTTTTTAATGCCGCCAAAGCCAAACTCTACATTGGTGAAGTCGGGAATTTTGTTGTATATGATGGTAAGTTCATCTTTAACTTCTTCTAACTTTTCCGTATCAAAATACGATATTACTTTAAGCACTCCTATCTCACTAAAAATACTTTTTGCTATAGAGTTATCTTCCTTAAATTCTTTTCCGCTTATATCGAAGGTCATCAATCGCCCTTTAAGATCCTATAACTATCAGTATCGTAATGTGTCGTGGAGAACTCAAACAATTCCGAATCCTCCAGTGCCACCATCTGGTGGCGCAAGCCGCGATAAACGTGGAAGTTGTCGCCGGCATTGAGAATCAATTGGTTGGCGCTCCTGATGTCATCTTCCTTAGAATAATATATCATCATCTTACCAGATTGCAAATAAAAGACTTCATCTTTAAGTTCGTGATAATGCCAAGAGCACCTTTTTCCCCCTTTGAAGTAAAGAAGTTTGCCGCAATACTCTTCGTTATTGACGACCCAGCGCTCCCAGCCCCAGCCTTTGTCCACGTGTTTCATCGGCAATTCATGCCTATTGCATGCATTGCAAACGATATCTTTTGGCTCTTCTCCCATCTTACTTGGTCACCCAATAGGGTGTAGCCAATTTATCGCGGTGTACTTGCTCGAAATCGTTTAGAATTTTCTCACCGGTGCCCATAGCCGCATCAATAATTCTAATGTCTCTAACCAGCCTTATAAGCCCGTCAGGCTCAATAGATGCGGCTTGGTCGGACCCATACATTGCGCGGTCTAAAGTGATATGACGCTCAACAGAAGTGGCACCCATTGCAACAGCCGCGAGCGAAATCTGAAGACCTTTCTCGTGACCACTATATCCTACATTCTTGGCATAGCGCCGACGCAGTGCGGGAATCATGCTAAGGTTCGCCGTATCGTTCTTTAACGGGTATGCCGAAACACAATGCATCAACTCAAAGGAGCATTCGTGCTTTTTAAAAATCTCCACTGCGGTATCGATTTCATCTATTGTGCTCATGCCAGTAGACACGAAGGTGTGTTTTTTCTCGACTGCAATTTCTTCTAGAAGTGGCGTTACAGTAAGCATGGGTGACGCAACCTTGTTATACTTCAAATCATATTTTCTCATGAAGCGCTGGCTGTTTAAATCCCAACAAGATGCAAACCAAGCAATATTGTTCTTTCCGCAATAATCGTTGATGTAGTCAAGCTGTTCTTCGGAAAATTCTAAGCCTTCCTTTTGTTCAAGGTACGTGTTCCCCCATGGGCTTTCGCGGACCTTCGCTAATGTTTCAGGCGAGTATACCTCGTGAATATCTCTCTTTTGAAACTTAACCGCATCACAGCCAGCGATGACTGCGGTATCTATTAGTTTTTTGGCGAGGTCCATCGAACCATTATGGTTGATCCCCACCTCAGCAATTACAAATGTTCTTTTCATTTTATCTCCTTGATTTTTTTAAGTTTAGCATGAATAAGGTGTGTTTTATAGAAGTCTCTTTACAAACTCTAAGTCGTTATAAGTATCTACTTGATAACTTTCTCCGAGTGGCATTTCCACTACTCCGATATTGCCCGAAAATCGAAGTCCAGAATTGAGCAAACAAGCTTTAGTGGTAATGTAAAAGGAGCCGTTTTCTACATATACTTCTTCCGCATCTTGTCGCCGAGGGCGCGAAGAGGGGTGCCAATCGATAGGTTCAGCAGGTAAAGATTTGGTCCACCGGGGGACCCAATGTTGAATATATGCACTAAATACGGAATCAAATTCTTCCATCAGTGTGAGCCCTTCGTTAATATAATGCGATCGCAGAAGAGGAGATGTTGGTTGTATAAATACTACGTTGTCAAAATCTACATTCTCTGCGAAGTGTAACAGAGCAGATTCCGATGAACTTTTATCATCTGAAAGGTTATCGGGGCGCCGAAGGACACGGGCGCCGTGAAGAGCAGCTATTTGTGCGATTTCGTCATCATCAGTACTTACCCATGTTTCATCAACTTCGGATTCGAGAGAAGCTTTAATAGCGTACGCAAGCAGAGGCTTTCCATTGAGGTCTACAATATTCTTTCGAGGAATGCCTTTAGAGCCCCCTCTCGCGAGAATGACAGATACTACCATACTGTTTTGCCTCCGTCAATAACTAAATTCTCGCCAGTCATATAAGAGCTAGCTTCAGAACACAGAAACATGATGGCTCCCTTATATTCATCAATGTGCGACATTCGCCCCATCGGAATAATGCTGGAGAGCTTTTTAGTAAAGTCTTCTGGGTGATCGTTGTAGACCCCCGAGGGGCTGAGTGCATTCACTCTAATGTTTCTGCTGGCGTAATACGTGGCAAGATACTTGGTCATTCCGACAACTGCCCACTTGGCTGCAGAATAGGTGATAGGTTTTACGTTCTGTTGTTCTTCAGGGACGCCTTCTCGTCTATAGAGTCGTTGGTCTGGCGCTATGACGCCCAAATCAGACGAAATATTCAAAATAACGCCACCGCCGTGCGTTAGCATTTTGTTGGCTGCAGCTTGCGAACACAGGAATGTGCCATTGATGATAGCGTCAATCCCCTCTTTCCAATATTCTTCAGTCATGACTTCAAACCGCGTCTCGGGTGTGAGTCCAGCGTCTTTCTTTACTTTGGGATCTTTCGCGGCATTGTTAATGAGGATATCAATGCGCTGGTGTGAATCGATTACTGCCTCAATCGATTCTTTATCGGTTACGTCCATATATGTTGGGAGCGCTCTCATGCAATCATACTTTTGATTTAGATTGGTGGCAACAAGTTGTGCTCTTTCATAATCTCGATCAGAGATAATGACATTTCCATTCTGTTCCATAATGGCTTCTGCGTGCTTAGGACCCAGCAGACCGGCGGCTCCTGTAATGAGGGCGGTCTTGCCGGTTAAGTCAAATAGATTGTGCATATATCTTCTCCAATAATTTCTTATGTCTTAAAATTGTTTCAAATTCATCGCCGTCTTCGCGAGCAGTTTGTAAAGTGTAGTTTCTATCATAAGCTCGACTTTTTAAAAAGCCAAATATAGTGTTAAAATTAGTAGCGCCTGTGCCTGGGCTTACTGTTTCGTTTTCTGAGTTTCTATCTTTTAGATGTATGTTGTCTATTTTATTATAAAACATTCTTAGATAACGCGCATGGGGTACTCCCATAGTTGTCATATTGCCAGTATCATAAGTTAAGTAAAAGTTTTGTCGCATATAAATAATGTCCGAGATGATGTGGGCGATGTTCTCTATCTCGAACGAAAAATTAAGAGATGCATAGTTTGTTCCTATTTCATACATCTCCTTACAAAATATAGCCCGTTTTCGTGGCTCTGTCAAGTCCGATTCTTCTAAAAGTGGAATTGTTATGTTTTTTACCTTACTTTTGATGGCAGCTTCACAGATAGGAACAAGGTTTTCATTTAAAAAATCCCTATCAGCTATTCTATCATCAACCAAATTGTCAGCGCAAACGGCGCTTATCGCATACTTAGATAAATCTTCATTAAAAAATGAATTATCATAAAAAGATTTGTGAGTGATAATCCACTCTATGTGTGTTAAGCCCAAAGCGGGCAAGAGCGAAAACTCACGCTTCCAGTCCTTGGGGCACTCTTGAAAACCTTCTGTTGGTTTTGAGAGTCGTCCTTGGATTATACCAATTTTCATGTTGCAATCCAGCCGCCGTCAACAGAGATAGTTTCTCCTGTGACATAGCTGGAAGCTTCAGACGCAAGAAACACCAAGATTCCCTGCAGTTCACTAGAGTGTCCGGTCCGACCCAAGACAGTACTTCGATTGAGTCTCTCTAAAATCTTAGGATCTGGTGCATTGGTAGCACTATCGAGATTAGGGAACGCGCCGGGGGCGATGGCATTGCAGCGTACGCCGTGTTCTCCGAGCCACGTGGCTGTGTATTTTGTAAGATGCACCAATGCCGCTTTTGCCGCGCCGTAGGACGCAGGATTAAACGATGTGGTGCCTTCATAGAGATGCGGGCTCGGCGATACGATGCCGTACATAGAGCTAATGTTAATGATAGAGCCAGTCTTGCGCTCTTTCATGTGTTCTCCGATAACTTGAGTGGCGAGCATTGGCCACCATACTCCGGATTCTAGTGAGCGCATAAACTTTTGTTTGGGGATTGTCGAAAGGCGCCCGTCTTGTCCGAAGCCCGTGTTGGGTCCAAATTCGTAAGCATTATTAACGAGAATGTCTACCTCGTGTTCTTCTACTATCTCTTGAAGGGCGGCTTGAAACTGCTCGTCGTCATAAAAATCTACAAGCTTATAAGATACGGTATCTTCGCCGTATTCGGTTTCGTATTGAGTAGCCTTGTTGATAATCTTGTTGCCGCGACCCATTAAGATCACCTTGCATCCAAAATCTAATAAAGCGCGGCAGAACGAATCTCCAAAGTAGCCAGCGGCGCCAGTTACAACAGCGGTTTTATTTTGTAAAGAAAAAATCATTTTATTTCCAATCGTTAGTGTTTAAAGCTTTATCATCGATGAACAGGTCATACTGTGGCTTACCTAATTTCAAATCGTGATAATGGACGCCCCAACTATCAAGCTGGTTTCGCGTCACGTCTGTCCAGTCAATTCCTGTTGTAGTTCCTCGGGCGGTCCAGTATACAATTGTGTGTCCGTCATCATAAAGCTTGTTCGCTTTCTTGATGTTTTCCACAATTGGTGTGCTTTCGGCATAATCCCGGGATTCGGATGGCTGTGCGATAGTCTCATCGATGTCAATATAGATAATCATACTTTATGATTTCCTCCACCAATGCTCGGTACCTTTCATGCGTGATGTTCCCGGAAGCGTTTGGTGAATTTTATCCATTATTTCATGTTCTATTCTATAATCATCGCATGCTTTTCTGGCGCCAGCCCAATATCCATAATCATCGCAAACGAAGTAGCCGCCGGTCATTAACTTGGGATAAAGAGTTTCAATTACTACTTTTGTTGGCTCATACCAATCCACATCTACGCGTAGAAGTACAATGTCTCCTAATTCTTCTCCTCCGGTAAGCATTGTGTCGTCGACCCAACCAGGATATACTTTAAAAGTATCTTCTTGTAATTCCATTAATTTGTAGCAGGTCTCGTTGAAGTCATCTAAATTAAAGTTTTTCAATTGCTTATCTGGATCCATCGCAGTTGCGCCGTCAATTTGTGGGACTGCCTCTGACATCCCCTGGAAGGAATCGAAGACCCACGTCTTTCTTCCTTTTCCTTCTTTCTCACACATATACCCAAAAAGGGCGCTAATGCCACCTTTCCAACATCCTGTTTCTACAAAAGCGCCTTCAAAGCCATCATCTATTAACTGTTTGGCTTTATCAAAGGCACCTCTGGCGCGCCATTCGGGACACTTCGTGCGATTTTGCTGTGGTCCAATAATAGACCAAATGTGGTTAAAATCTTCTTCTGTGAATATACTCATTTCATTAATTCCTTTATAAATATTGTCATTTGTTCTTTGCTAACAATGTCGGCGGTGACTCCATTGCCGGCTGGAGTGTTCCATGGCACATTTAGGTAGTGAGCAGGCAGCCTTAAATTTAACTCATCAGTGTTGATAAGTTCACCATCAAATTCGTTATCATCATTATTATACATCTCTTCAAGTAATTGTTTAAGCTTTGGAAGAGTTTTTATTTCACTTAATTCTTCGGACAGATTCTCGGTATCTACAATGAGGTGATGGTCTGCGCCTTTCGCAGCTTTAAGTAGACTAAGATGAATACTCTCGTAATCAGTGAATTGCTCGGAGTTGGTGTCATTGAGATAGTCTCTACCGCCGCCTAAAAGTCCTGCATAGCAAACCACCGGAAGCCCACACAGAAGCGCTTCGTGAATTACTCGCGATTCTCCCTCTGCCGAAGATAACAAACAAAAAGCTTTTGACGATTTATAGAAATGGGCGATGGTTGATGGGGATATTCCCAAAAATCCCAATTCGGGGCTCAGGCGCATTAGTGTAAATAAATCTCTCTCTTTGCGGTTAAACAGTTGTTCGTAAGCTTTTACAATATCTACAAAATGAGTTTCTGGTTTTTCGTTATGGCATCCCGGAACCACCAGCAGGATCTTAAGCATATGTCCCATATCATAAAGCTTTCTGACGGCGATCAAGAACTGATCAAGCCTTTTCACATTCGCGTTTCTGGAAATATTAATGATGTCCCAGTATTTAGGGATCGATTTGTCTTCGATAAAGTAACTCGGCGTAAATGCTCGGCTATTATAGGGAATCCGAAAGGGCTTTTCTCCAAGAAACGCCACAGTGCTTCTTGCCCCCATGCAAAAATCTTGATATGACTGCTTTCGAGTACCTCGTAAGTTGGCAGCTGAACCGTAATGAACGCCGATATAGTATAAATCGCGCAGTTTTTCAGGGATGTAATTAAAAATATCCACTTCTTTGTGGGTGATTACAAAGATACCTTTTTGCTTTGTTTCTTTATTGTATTTCTTAAAGATGTGAGCCATCACCTACCATCCGTCTTAATAAAGTGCTCGGGTACTGGCTTAGTAAATTCTTTCTCTTCGACCTTTTTAGCAAGACAACAAATCATGGAATCGTTGGGAATCATTGGGATGAATGGAGAGCTTTCGGATGTGAAGATTAATTCATTTTCATCGGCAGCTTGCAAGTATGTGTTTCCAGGGCGCATTATCTTCCATCTATTTCTGTTTTTCTTGGTGTGTGTTCCAATCAGCTTTACTTCAAATCCGTTAATCGGATAAATCTCTGAGTAAAGTGCTGGACTAAGCGAGTAATATCCGCGACCATAGAATCCTGTCAAGTTTCCTGTATGAAATACATAACCGCCAACTTTTACCATTTTCATAATGTTTTTAAAGACAGTAGCGACATCAAAACAACAGTACAATGTACCAGAATCGATTACCCAATCGTATTTGTTATGAAATTCTTCCGGTACATCGTTGTTTAGGTCAATCAAATGTGTAGGATCTCCATTAATATCAAATGTTTCAATGGTTTCGAATTTTGTGGCTGTTGCAAAAGCTTCGCGGCTTGGAGGATAGTGATGTTTACAATCTCCCAAAATTGCGCAGGACGTGCCCGAAGCGTCCATCTTTCGGATATGGGTAATCAATTCAAAATCTGCTATTTCTATTGACATCTTTTCTCCTAAAAAATACAGGCGCCGTTGGCATATGGTCGACTCATCGCGCCATACACATCGATAAAGGGCTTGAGACCCTTCTCATCAAAAATATAAAAGTTTTCGATATAGCTATCCCATGCACTGTATCCCTTCTGGTGTTGTTCCGTATTGATAGATTGATAGCAATTCAACATTTCTCTCTTGGTGGTTTCGTCAACTTTAAATTGAACGAAGAATCGCGGCGGAGTTTGGGATAATCTCTCAGTTAGTTTGTGCGCCTGAAGTTCGCATATTGCTATTGATATCAAATGGAGTCCTTTGTCTCGGCGAGCATCTGGTAGTATAGGGCAAAGCTTTACATACGGAATTGGCATAAATGAAAAGCACGCAAAAGGAACTTTGTGTTGTGCGGTGATTTCTCGCATGGCATAGAACAACTGCATGTGATTCATGTGCGTATGTTCGTCACCATAGTGCGGGTGAGTGATTACTAAATTGATCTCGCCAAGTTCCAAACCAAGCTCTGCCAGCCCATCGTTGAAAAATTGAGGAATCTCTTCTAATGCAATGCCGCCTTTTTTGGGCAAATCATGCCCCATGATGGCGTGTGCTGTTGGTTTTGCGATTTCCATCGCTTTTTTAAATTCATCACAACGATGCTCATCGTCGCGACCTGTGATACACATGACATAAGTTTCTATGTTTTCAAATTGTGACAGTCCCGAAAGAGTTCCGCCGGTCCACAAGCTTTCATCGTCTGGGTGTGCTACCACAAATAAGATCTTATTCATCAAAATGCCTTAAAAATACATCAACAGAGTTCTTAGAAATCTTGCGAATCTCTTCGATAAGCTCAACACCATCTAATTTAAACCAATCTTCAGAACAAGCACCAATTAGGGCTTTCTGGGTGATAACCTCACAGTTGAGCATCTTAGCTTCTACTACGAGGCGGCAACAGGTTTCTAAGTGACCGGTCATGAACACCAGTTTTTCATAACCCGAGAGCTTCTTTAAAAAGCCTCGATGGTCTGTGTCGGCGATCAATTCATAAGGAATATCGTTCTTTGTACAATATTCCACACATTGGAACTTTTTCTTGATTGGGTTGTTTGAATCCATGATCGCCGCGAGGGGTTCTTTTTCTACCGCCTCGTTAAGCTCAATAAGATAATCTAAATCTTCATCGCGCCAAACGCTAGCACCGATTTTATCTACATTGTCTAAGCCTGTATTCTCTTGGAAAACATTAAGTGCCAATTGGGTCAAGCAAATGGTGGCTTGGGCGTTTTTAAAAAATTCAACGTTGACTCTATCGGATACGGGCGCCACAAAGTGTTTATAGAAAATAGGATTGCGTCGTTTGAGATATTTGTGATCGTGTTCATAAATAATGTATTTTAAATTGTCAATTAAATATTGCTTACTGTCTGGCGTTAATGTCACAAAATTTGCCACTATAAAAGAAGCATCTTTATTAGCTTCTAAAAATGCAAGAGTTGCATCCTTACAATATACCTCTTCAACATAGAGCCCTCTTTCTCTAAACTGCTGGAGGAGCGAGAAGTCGTTAAGTTCTGCCCCTCCGGTAAAGTCTTTATAGAAAAAATCAGCAATCAAATATAACTTATTAGACATTAACCATTTCTTCTAACTCAGAAAGCCATTCTTCAACTTCCTCGTCAGGTTCATAAACATGTGATACAAACTGCTCATACAGCTTTTCTGGGGCGAAACGCTTCTTCAATTGTGCAGCATATTTGGTACACGCGGCTTTGTGAGATTTGCTATCGGTTCCAGTAAAGTCTTTGTAGCATTGCCTCATTAGGCGTTTGGCTGATTTCTCCCGAGCGTTTGCCCACATAGAGTCTTCAATTAATACGTGCTCCCATACTACTTCTTCGGGAAGAGGTTGGATGTCGTAGTCTACATTGTAAAAGTGCTCGGTGTCTTCCTCGTCGCAAAGAAAGTCCAGGTGCCCCGACCATCCGGGCACCACGACAGGCAGTGCACTGTATGCCGCTTCAAAGATCGGTAACCCAAAGCCTTCTCCATGAGTAAGCAGCGTGAAAGCATGAATTTTTGGATGCTTATAAAGGGCATGCATTTCTTCGTCAGTCATATCGCCGTGCAATAAGTACACCTTACATTTTCGCTCAGGGAAATGGGCGCTCATTGTGCTTAACAGATCACGGTAGAGGCGATTTCGGTCTATAAGACAATTTCGAGCGACATTAGATTTTAATACTAATCCTACGCCTTCATCGTCGTGGAATTCTTCCAAAAACCATTTCAATGTATTCTCTAAATTCTTACGTGGTCCGAATTGCGCGACACACAGAAAGTTAAACTCAGTGGAAAGTTCTAAATCAATTTTAGGCAACTTTTTAAAAGTTTTCACTGGGTAATTAACTGTGGAGATTTCAATTTCATCTGGTACCTTAATCGTGACAAGTTGACCAGTTTGATTGTTTGTCAGATCATGCTGTGTGTCTCGATATACGTTGCGGGAATGATCAGATACAACAACAATTTTATCCATCAAAGTTGCCTTTTCAATCCACATCGCAGCTACTCGCGTCGATTCAATGCCCGCTGTGTACCCAATATTCACCGGTGCTATTTTTTCCCATTCATTGGGGATTGTTATTTGAATACTAATATCAAATTGTCCGCCTTGCTGAATAAACCCAACAGTTTTGTTAATCGTATTATCAATCCAGGCGCGCTCATCGTTAGATTCATTAATCCACGAATTTTTGCCCCAATTTAAAGGTTGAATAAAGATATCAAATAAGTCTTCACGACTGCGTAGGGCTCTAAGGGCAAACCTGCTCTGTTCACCGTATCCGGAACGAGTTAATAGTGGACCCTTTAGTAATACTTTCTTTTTCATTATGCCACCTCCATTAAGTGCCAAGTTTTATATCCTTTGCGAGTGTCCCATGATCCATGTTTTGCTAATACGTTGTCCATTAACTCTATCCACTGTTGATTGAAATTTTCAAAATTGTAGTTTTGTCGAACATGGTCTATTCCAGACACAGACATCTTCTTATATGCTTTGGGACTAGCCTTCATTGCTTTTTTAAGTGTCTCGATAAACTCTTGTTGGTTCATCCGGTCTTCATAAATATAAGGCACCTGTAAAGAGCCAATAATGGTTTTGCTAGCTGGGTGAATACCCCATCCGAACCAATCCTTTCCGTTGGTGACTTGCTCTTGGAGTCCGCCGGTCATGTTCACGATAATAGGAGTTCCGCATGATAAAGACTCTAGGGTTGCCAAACCAAATCCTTCAGCGTCGGAAATATTAATCGTATAATCGGCAACATTATATAAAACTGCTAGCTCTTCGGCTGGCATCTTATTTGTAGAAAGCAGAATTTGTCCCTTGTGAGCCCCAATATGTTCAATGAGGTGGGGCAAGTCTTGCCCGTGAGGATCTCGGGCGTCGGTGTGCATTAGCAATGTCGCCTTATCGTGCCCAATTTCATCTAAAAACTCTTTAAACCACCACAGAACAGTGCCGCTCTGTTTTCGACGAGCATTTCGATTATTCCAAAAGAAAATCTTCTTATTAGGATCATCATTAGTGATCTGGGAACGCAAGCTTTTCATTTTCTCTACATCTTCGGGCTCTTTAAGTTTCTTAAAAATTTTATGATCAACCGCGTGTGGCAAATAAGTAGATGACACAGTGGGAGCGACTTTTTGTACTATGTCGTGAGTTACCTTAGAGATACAGACTACTTCATCTGTAGATCTGTAAAAATCTCCATTAAACATGGGGGCGGGGTAATTATCCCACACATGATAGTAAATCATTGGACACAGGGACCGAATCTCGTTCTCCATCTCCCATAGCCAACCAAAAAATCGAGGATCCGTCATAAACCAAAGAGCATCCGGCTTTTCTTGTCTTAAAACTGAACGAATAGTTTCTTCATTCCCATATCCGTCGACAGGGAAAATAACCCAATCTTCTCCATAAGGTTCTACCTTGGTGGGTTGGTAGTTATCGTGCTTTATCGCACCTCCTAAACAAATAAACTTATAGCGTCCAGTGGATAGCAGAGCTTCGATAACGTATTTGGTTTGTGTTCCCACGCCAGAAGGCGAGAGAGGATGGTCAGATAAGACCAAAATTTTCTTTTTTGTCATTTTTCCTCATGGACAGTGTTCTGTCCTGTAAAATTTACATCCATACCCCGATGTGCAGGATAATCTGTTCTTAATATAACGCTTTTTCTTAATATTGTATAGAGCCATATTTAAAGTTTTTAAAGCGTTCTTTGTTTTTTGTTCTCCGGAGGTAACTCTAAAGAATTCGACCCGGTTTTTCTTTGCTGTTCTTTTAAGTAGTGCGAAGTGTGTTTCTACATTCTTAGGATCAATGTCCATTTTTTGACAAAAGAAGTGCTTGTACAATGTAAGTTGATATGTCACCATTTTGTCACTCTTTTTTCGAGAATCCCAGCCCCACGAGCAAGTTTTCCAATCAAAAATGTGGACTTTTCCATCCGGCGTCGCTACGACAGCATCAATATAACCCTTGAAACTATAGTCTTCTTCTCCCTCAATTGGTTCATAAAGAGGCATTTCAACAGCCAAGACTTCAAATTCAGGAAAATATTCTAGCAGCGCTTCTTCGATCTCGGGGACTATTTGTTTTCCTTGTCCCACCATTTGATCAACAAGTCCACCATCCACGGGGACATCAGCCGGTAAATCAGATAAACACTTACTAAAAGTATCCACAAAGTATTGTTCATCGTCAACATCTTCTTTAAGTAGCTTCTTTTCACAAACCGCATGGATAGCAGTTCCAAATGCTGTATACGCATTGCCTTTAAAGCCATCTATTCCATCAACCCGAGTAAGTTTATGGTAAAATGCACAATGAACCCAATCTTTGAGTTCAGAATAAGAAATATGAGCCACGTGCCCTCCCTCGATATAATCTATTATATTATAACCGGTTCTCTAACTGTTGTCAAGCTTTTCATCATGATAAAGTTTAAATATTTTTTTATAAACTTCGGGACTAATCGTTTTCAAGTAATTATGTCCATCTGGTTCGATAAAAAAATCAGTAAAGGCTGTTGCAAAATATTCTCGAAGGGAGGTAGGAGCATATGCGTTTATAAACAGTCCATTGCAAAATTGTCTAAGCTTATCATATCCCACTTTCTTTAGAAGAAAATCATCGAACTCTTCATTAAATTCAATTTCTTTAAAAAAGCTTTTTGGAGCTTTAAATCCGTGTGCCCATAAAATATCATGCAAGCGTGCGCGCTTGTGTAAAAATTCTTTCTTGATTTTTTGATCACTGTAGATTTCATATCCATATAATTCTTCTAGGGAGTGTGAAATTTCATGCACGATGTCGTCAATCATGTCCTCCTCGTCATTCTGAATACGAGATATGTATAATGCGCCGTCTTTGTAAGCTGCATTAATGTTGCGTTCTTCAAATTCATCAAAATGACCAACTATGACCATTTCAACATCCGCCCATAGGGCATGAGGCACCAGAGACTCAACTTTGGCAATAACGCGTTCGATATTAACGTCATCGTTTAATATTGGGTCTTTAACGTATACGTGTAGCCCTTTGGGTGTGTAAAAATCAGAGTTGTTCTGCAGAAGTTTCTTCTGGTTTTCCTGTAAATGTTTTATATGCATCATCTAGTCCTAGTTGGTATCCTCGTAAAAAATTCTCCTCCGCGAAGGCGAAAACAAATTCTGGGAATTCTGTCGCTAATACTTCGGCAATCATATGTACGGTTACTTCTTCTTTATCTAATTTAGTGCCTGCGTAGTTAACCAAAAAATTCTTAAGTTCAGATTCAGAATCTGGTTCACATGTCATTGCTAACATGGGATTTTCATGTAGCGCAGTTTCAGTCACTACGTTGGTAATCTCTTTTTCACTCATGTCTATTCTCCTTTATCGTTTATAACATAATGAGTTTGTTTTTTATAACACTTTTGAGGCGATAGTCGCTAGTTCTGAGCGCTCACCTTTTCTAAAGGTCATATGACCTGCAATTGGGTATTCTTTAAATTTTTCAATTGCATGAGCTAACCCATTTGAGGTCTCATTGACATACACATTGTCAATTTGTTCAATATCACCAGTGAGCACAACTTTAGTTCCTTCGCCAATACGAGTAATTATAGTCTTAACTTCGTGTTTTGTTAAATTTTGTGCTTCATCAATAACAATAAATGCATTGGAAATCGATCGTCCGCGGATATAGGTAAGTGCTTCAATTTCAATTTTTCCTTTCTCCATATACATTTCTAGATTAGCGCGGTCGCCCATCAAAAATTTCAAATTATCTTGAATAGGCATTAGCCATGGCATCATTTTCTCTTCCATGGTGCCCGGGAGGAATCCGATGTCTTTTCCAAGGGGTTGTACTGGTCGGGATACAATTAAACGCGAATAGTGATTTTGATCTTCTCGTAGTCCAATTGTTTGTTGGAGCCCTGCCGCGATCGCGCAAAGTGTCTTTCCAGATCCGGCGCGACCGATCAGAGTTACAATCTTAATGGCAGGATCCATTAACATGTCAATTGCAAACGCCTGTTCTTTGTTTCTAGCATCAATTTTCCAATCAAGTATCTTCTTGTGATTGATATTTTTTAAAGGCGCGTGATGGCTTGTAAACCGTGCTAAAGCTGATTTCTTCTCGTTAGCATTAGAGATCATCATGACATATTGATTTGGGTGCCAAGATTTTCCAACCTCATCCCCATCAATCATAATTTCTTCGCCGGCATAGTAACGATCAATTATCTCATCATCGAACGGTTCGACAACAAATCCATTATAAAGCTCTTCAGAAGATGTGACTGCATTTTCTGAGATATACTCTTCAGCGCCGATGCCAATAGAATCACAAATTACACGCATGTTAATGTCGCGGCTTACAACAATAGTTTTCCTTTTATCACAGTCGGCTTGAATAGCCTTGGCTGTTGCTATAATTGTATGATCGGGCAGTCGGATATCCAGATCAGGTGGAAAGATAACATCTTTTAAAATTGAATAAGAAACAATTTTTATGATTCCCTTCCCTTTTTCAATTCTTATGCCGCGTTCCAAAGAGCCCTTGGTACGAAATTCATCAAGGAAGCGAATAAATTGTCTAGCGTTTGAGCCAACTGAGTCTTGTCGTTTCTTGTGGCTATCAATTTCTTCTAACACCTTAAGAGGTATAAAAATATCATGTATGCCAAATTTAAAAATGGCGGCGGCGTCAGTCAAACAGACGCTAGTATCAAGCACATAATTTCGTTTTGCCATCTAAACCCGCTCTTGTATAAATAAATAGTGTGTTATGGTAAATGAATCCCGCTTTCGTTGAGCCACATCTCATAAAACTCTTCTTGAGCTTCATATCTTTTAACTGCTTCATATAATAAAATATTGGCTGTTTGAGCAGTATTTAAACAGTAGCCCACGCCGGGCATTGGAATGTAAACTTTATCGCTTTTCCTTAAAATCTCTACTGGGATCCCATGTTCTTCGTTACCCACCACCAATGCCAAATGGCTAGAAAAATCGAAACCATAAGCAGCAATGGGTTGCGCACCTTCGCATATCTCTGCAGAAACGAGTTTAATCTCGTTAGTCTTACAATAATGAAGAAAATGTAAGGGCGTAGTATGTTGTATAATCGTAACATAATCGTATAAGCTTCCAGATGAAGGATTTAGAGTACTTCTAGGGGGTACTGAGCCTATTACATGAACATGTTTTGCACCAAAGCACGCGGCAGTTCGTATAAGATAGCCGAGATTACCGTCATGCTGGAAATTAATGCACACAATATCAAAAGGGTAAGTTTTTGCAGTATGTTTTTTTTTATCATATCTTTCTCTTCTTGTTTTATCTCGCATCTTTTTCCTATATGGAGCGGGCGATGAGATTTGAACTCACGACATCCACGTTGGCAACGTGGGGCTCTACCGCTGAGCTACACCCGCGTGTGGTGCCGACAGAGGGGCTCGAACCCCCAGCCTACGGTTTACAAAACCGTTGCACTGCCAATTGTGCTATGTCGGCTTCTTTTCAATCATCTCCCAATCAAATATAAAAATCATTGGTTTTTCGTCTTTCTTATATGGTACACCATGTTCACGTAAAACGTGAACATCTTTTTTATATATTATTTGTGCGTCCCAGCCATCTGCTCCCCAAAAGCCTTTAGGTTTTAAAATGCGCTTTTTCAGGCGCACCCGGACTTTTGGTCCTGCAAATGAACTAACAAGCACAATGTCGCCCACTTTGTACTTCATAATGTAAATGGCTGGGGCAGCAGGACTCGAACCTGCAGCGGCCGGGGTAACAACCCGGTGCACCTGCCAGTGGCGCTTCACCCCATTAGTGTTTTCTATTTTTAAATAGGAACAATAATGTTTAAGCGTCAAACGACATTGTACCATTTGTGGTAACAACAGATGCGGTCCATCCGCCGAGATATGGATTTTGTGCCATTAAATCTCCGGCAGGGACACACACCTCGGCGGTTAGAGTGCAAAACCCGCGCTTATAGTCATATTTCTCGATGGTGCGATCGATGAAATCAAATTCATAAATATTTTCACGAATGACTTCACTAAGATAATCAGCAAAAGTGAAATCGCGCTCATATTCTTCCAAGTAATCGCCATTGCGAAGCTCATCGATAATCCCGGACCCATAAGAAGAAAATACTTGGATACCGGGCGTTGCTAAAAGCTCACTAAAGCGTTCAATAACATCTGTATCAGAGAGCGCAGTCTCTACCTCTGTTTCGTTATGGACAAACACATCTGTTCCATCGCTATATCGCAATGTTACTAGAGTTGCCGGCTCTACTTGAAGGTTTTGTAATGTATTTACAAAAGACATTTCTATCGTCCTCCGTCAATTCTTTCGGTTAAATACTTAACGTCAGATGCAACATCGCTTTTAAACTTGCCAGTGTCGTTCTTAAGTATGTGCACTTCATCAACTAATGAATTGATTCTGCTCTTTAAGGATGCAATCTCCTTGTTTGTCGCGTGAATCGTATTAATTAGTTTTTTATAATCAGTGTCAGTAGCCATTTTTTCTCCTTTTATGGTGATTCCTTAATAATATATCACAACAATTCACTACTGTCAAGTAAAAAGTCTCATATTATTTATCGACTAGACGATTTTGGAAGACCGCGTGGGGGAGGTATCTCAAAGTCTCTAGTTTTTTTCTCAAGCTTATGATAATTACCCAATTTTTCATTGCCCCCAATACTCCACAATAATTTAATATTTAGTTCATTGCACACATCTACTTCAGGGGTATTTTTGTCACCTCTTCCGCCACCATTGGCAAAATACGTGGGTTGAATCCGGCGAATTGCTTCACACACCGTGTCGTCTGTATCATCAACCGAATCTACTTTGATGACACCCTTAATTGCGTTTAAAATTTCAATGCGGCGGTCATATTCCATGAAAACAAATCCTTTTTTGCGATATAACCACGCATCAGAATTTGCCACAATAATAACATCACCATATTGGGCGGCTTCTCGGATCATACGAATGTGCCCAGCGTGGACTGGATCAAACCCTCCTGAAACCATTACTGTTGGTTTTTCTTCTTCACTCATTTTATTTATCCCTTATATTAGTTAATTTGTCTTCTAATAACGTACGCTCCAATTTCTGGTGCCCACACTAACTTTGTTCGCGAAAGCTCTTGTCGAGTGTGTTCGATTGGAACGATAGTATCTATTACCTGCATACCATGATTTATACGAGAATCTAAAATTGATTGTACTTTATTATCTAATTTTTGTATTCTATAATTTTCTTTTTTTTGATATTCAGCAAACTTTATACAGAAAAACCCTATAATGCTTACACTAATGCCCAACGCCATGGACAAGAAATAAATCATACATACGCCCCCCTTTTGGCGCTATGTGCCTGTATCTCCTGTGTCTGATTCAGCAGGAAAATACAAGTATCCGACTTCAACCAAAGAACCTCCATCTGGAATTACAGTGAAGTAAATAGTGTTGTCTGAAGAAGAGTACACCCAATTGCTGTCGAGGGCTCCATCAATGAACACTCTGATTGATTCTTCAGGATCGGGAGTATGAGTGAGAGCAATCAATTCATGAGGAGCTACAGAAACAGAGGCTTCAGTCACCCCTGCGGACCAGTCTTCTTCACAGATATCTACAACAACACCTCCAAAATAGTTCGTTGCTTCCATATAACGCAGCCCAGTATCTCGCGACATGACTGCCCAAGTACACACAGACTCATCCGGATAACTATGATTTACAATACTCGAAACAAACACAGAACCCATTCTAAGGCTCCCATACCAGCTAGTAAAATCACTTACAGAAGTGTGGTGTGTTCTACTTTGTTCTTCTTCATCTGATACAAATACTACCAATAAGGCTGCATCGGGTCGCATCCACGTAGCAGCGTAAGGATTTGTGGTTATATACTCATAAACTGCATCGAATCCTTCTTCCATTCCGCCGCGACCCATAGATGCATACATTGCTTCAGCATCAGTGATGTCATCTCCCGGAACGAGAGGAAATTGAGACTCAACAACAGCACGTGCAGGATCATTAGATATCATCACGAGGCGCCAATTGGTGGTAGGAAGGGCTAAAAGCATTGCCTCAATTCCTGCCATTAGTTGAGGATCGTAACGATGCATAGAGCCAGAAGTATCAATAACCCATATGATATCAACACCGTCCATTGTGCTGGGCTGTGTAAAGGAGTCGACCCAGATATCTCCAGTTTCTGCCGGTACCTCGATCTCTGTTTCGATATATACTGGAACTTCTACTTCTACTTCAACTATTACTTCAACAGGGACTTCTACTTCGACTTCGACTTCTTCTACAACGGTTTCGGTTTCAGTTATATATACGTACTCTTTTTCACCCGGCTTCATAATGCCATAGTCAGTGTAACATCCAGCTAATAGACCGGCTGCAATCAAAAAAACATTCTTGATTCTTATAAGTACCATCCCTATTAGTACGTAGGGGCGTCTTTATATAAATCTCCAAAAGTTAACAATTTATTCTGTGATTGCAACATATCCGACTTCAATAAGTGACCCTTGCCGCGGGATAAAGTCTAAATAAACCGTGTTAGTTTCTGGTAGATAATACCACTGTTCAGTGACTATTTTATCCGCATAAACCACTATACTCTCTTCGACTGGGGTTTGGCTGAGGTTTATATGTTGAATGTCTCCTACTAAAAACGAACTGTTTGCTAACCATAGTTCCCAATCGCTACAAATATCGGTTCCCATTTTTCCATAATACGCTAGCAGATCAATATACTTATGACCTATAGATGCCATGCTGGAGGTTTCACAATCCGATTGTTCTGTGGTGATTATAGCAACGACGTCGTGCTGCACTGCAGCAAAGCGATCTGTGAGAAATTCACGCATTACCGGTACCGGGATTATACTTTGCTCTTCTTCGTCGGATACAAAAATGATAAGCTTGTCAGCATCTTCGCGAAAGAAGGTAAATGCTTCCGGTGCATTATTAACAAAATTATATAATCCCATAAATCCAATTTCATAGGTCTCTGGTGCTAACAAATAAGGAGCCAATAAAAAATCAATTGAAGTAGAGGCGATATCGTAATGTCCAGCATAATAAACTGTAGAAGCGCTCGAATATAAGGAGGAATTAATGAACGCGAATCTATAGTCCAGGGTTATCGTTTCAATATCTTGACGCAATAATTCTATTCCCGCGCTAAGTTGAGTATAGTTATCGCTCATAGAGCCTGATGTATCTAATACTACTATAATATCTAGTTTTTCAGGCGGAGATGGCTGGATAAGTGAGTCGACCACGACTGTAGTAGGGGGGGTTATTTCTTCCACTACTTGTGTGGTAACACCAATATCTGATGTGCACCCACACAATACAACAATTGTTAGTAACGCGAGTTTTATCTTTTTATACCACATCCTATTAATAGTTAGATTTGTCAATAGGAAAAAGGTTTTGTTCTCTTACTTTTTTAATGGCTCCAGCACCATCGATGTATATTTCATAATCATAAAAATTGCTTTTTTCAAATACATGCAGCACAACTGCGCGCTTCCGCTCTGTCGAAAGTAGAGAATATTCGGATTCGGGAAACGCACAATATAGCACCCAATCATCTATACGAAATTTATGCATTTTTTTGACGCCTTAAGAATCTCATAGAGTACTGCCGGGCTAAGGTCTGCTCTGTCATAAATTTTAATTAGTTTCCAATCTATAACACAACTAATTCGTAAAGCATAAGCAATCCACTCGCTGCAATACCACTTTCCTTTACGTTTAATATGGTAGGGTAAAACCTGTGATAAGATCATACCAATCCAGTCATATCGGCATCCCTTGGTGCTTTCATAAAATTCATTAATGACCGATAATTGGTTTTCGGTAACTTCGATCTCTATTAAGTCCCAGTTTAAAAGATTTCTTTCATCGCCGAGTCGAGCGCAAAGTTTCGATGTCTTAAAGGGGCTGATACCGATCCATGTGATACCATCGGGCATTACAAGTTCTGCGTGGCTGTATCTGCTTCTTGTCCACCAGCGCACAACTCGGTTAATCCAAGTGCCTTTTCCGCAATAAAACGCTACCTTTATCTTCATCTCTACCACAAAACCTTACTTAACGAATATATTTCCTATCATTAGTATGTATTGTGGATTATCCTTTCTTTTCGTGGATTGTCACAAAAAGTTCTTTTCTTTTCAGCTTTTTTCTTTTTTCAATCAAATACCAAGCATCGTTTAATTGATCTTGAAACTGTTGAATAGCAAGTTTTTCTTTAAACTTTGTCTTTGCTTTCTTTTTATTCTTCTTTTTCATAACCTATCTTTTCTACCATAGAGACCAATTCTACAAAACAAGAAGGAATCGTTTCTACATAGCGCCATCGAAACCAAAATATCTCCAGTTTGTCATCGCCGTAGTCTATCCATTCTACATCTTTATAACCTGATCGTTCTATATGTACTATTATACCATAAAGTGGTCGACCGGGTTCAGCAGTAATCCAAAATTTTTCTTTTACTATATCCCCGAGTTCAAATCGAATATATTTAAAGTCAGTTTCGTTCACACATTATATAGATGGTGGAGATGGCGGGAGTCGAACCCGCGTCCAGAATAAATCTAATTCTAGTCATTCACAAGCTTAGTTAGTTTTCACTTTGTAAACTAACAAACGTAGGTAGTTTTATCCACATCGCTTACTACCCTGTTGCGATGGGTGGGTTGATTTTTACAACTTGTCTGTTGTTTTGCTTAGATTGGAAAGAAGGTTCTAAGCAACCTCCCGATTAAGCCGCTAAGCGGACAGATTCGAAGTGTGTGTTGTTATTTGCAACTATTGTTTTTGAACTGTTAAGGTCGTATCTAACCTGCTTGCACTATTCCTCTTTTTTATCCTGTCGAAGCCGTTTCATCCCCATTATCGTGTTTTCTTCACAATTACACCCAAAGGAATATGGGTCTTTGAGTCTAACCATATTAATATTTTTTTTCCGCGGTTTACTTTTTCACTGTGAAAATACTTAATTTCTTTTTTAGCTTTCTTAAGTGCCGCGGCTTCCGAAGAATGTTGACTTATATACTCTCCTTGTATATAATGACCGTCATATTTATATATTTTCCACATAGTGTCCTCATAATAAAGTAAATGCCGGCCGGTGTGGTTCTTTTGCTCCCCACGTGCTATCCTACAGTTTAGTTAGTTTAAACCCGCGCTTTGGAGGCACGTGATAGGCATGGTGCCACGCGTTTCTACCATAAACCGACCGACATAAAAATTTCAAATATCAATATTGTATTTAGTACATAGCTTCTTAAATTCATCATATGTTAATCCAAGAAAGCGCGCTGCACCCTTGCGTGAGTTGGTTGTTGATATTGCAAATTTAAGAAGCGCATCTTTTACAATATACCCTGATTTGCGCCAAATGTCAAATCCATATAAGCGGTTATTAACATGATTGCATGATAGTTCTAATTTGACCGCGATAAGATCTTCTAAGGATAAGCTATTAAGACACACTAGTAAACTATCATTAATTAAGTTTTGATCTTTCAGATTAGTAATTATACTAGTATTGATAGTAGGAAGGTTAGTCTTATTGGTTTTAGCTTTCATTTCCAGCAGGACACATATTGATTATAACGATATGCAGAGTTCTTGTCAAGTATTTTTTTATAAAATATTTAGATTTGAATGTCAAATTCTTCTAAAGGAGCTTCTTCAGCCGCACCCGGGTCTGCCTTAGCAGTATCATAAGCTTGATTGGTGGGTTCATCCACAGCATGCGAAAGCTCACCTTCAAACTTGTCAAAATACAACTTCAAGTTGGCAATTAGATAGTCATAGAATAGTTCTTGATCTTCAGGATCGGAAAGCAATTCATATGAATCAATAACGCTGCTTTCAATCTTCTTAAACGACTGGTATGCCATATTGCGCCCAGTTTCATCGCCATCAACACCAGTGCCAAACGTATCTCGCGGATCCTCTTCTTCTTCATCTTCCTCGGCTGATTTCTCCGCATCTGTTCGAATATCAATGAACTTGTCATCGTCAGGACCCGCTTCATCACCGATTTCGATATCGATCTCTTCTTCCATATCAAGCTCTTGAAGCTCTTCTGCCTCTTCGCCGGCTTCATTATTAGCCATGGCAGGTGTTAAGGTACCCACGACTGCATTCACAATGTGGGATCTAAAGGAATCTCGTTGCTCGGCATTTGTTGTCAGTGATTTGTAATCGGTTTCAAGCACGGGAACAATCTTTTTCAACAGTTCCTCTAGTACATTAATGCCTGTTGATTTGTTGGGAGTTGGGTCAACATCTGGCGTTTGTGCTTCTCTTAGCATACTATTTATTTCGTGTTGAAGGAGTTTTCCTACAAGGTCTCGAAACTTTTCTTCTTCATGGAGCTTTTTTGCCTTGACATGTCGGATTAAACGCCTTATATTCTCTCTTAGTACTTTTTCTTGGTTCATTGTAAAATGCCTCTTTCCATAATTAGTCTCATAACTTGATCAACGGTATCTGTATCAATATTTTCTCTTCTTATTGTTTTCCTTTTCTTGACTGGACCTGCAGCCATGTGCATACCTCCAGCCCCAACAGCAGACGCTTCGTCCATAGGCGCACCCACACCGAGAATAGAAAGCAAATCAAACACATTCTCTTCTCCAATGAATTCTTCTAATTCTTCAATTGCCTCTGGGTCTTCTTCTGCACGCCCAATTAAGGCGCGCATATCTGTGGCACTAAATGGCTCGCCATTCGACCGTGTAGTAGCCGTTACGGCAGACTCGCGTGGATCTATCAGCGTAACTCCGTCTTTGATATATTTCTCAGCATGCTCCCATCGTTTCCAGTCGCACCCCTTTTCGCTGCAGCCTAAAATAATATTAGTGCCCGGGCTCAAGGGACCGTCCCTTCCGACATATTCATATGCAGCTGTCAGTGGCGATGCATGATCCGAAATTTGAACATCAACGTTTGGCATATCATCCGTCAGGAGTTCCCAGATTTTTAATGAATCCTCTGCTGTGATTTCTCGACCATTAGGCAATGTTCTACCGCTCTTTGTAGGGCGCGATATCAGTACGATGACTTCATCAGCTTTGTCGGCATATTGTTTTACCATAGCGAAATGTCCCATGTGAGGTGGCTTAAACGCCCCGGGAACGACAGCAATGGTTTTTGGGAAGTCAACATCAATGACCGGATCATCTGATTCATCATCAGCGGGCAATCCGAGTTCTTGATCCGCTTGGTGCCTTAACTCATACCACTCATCTGCTTCTGAGTCATAATTATCTTCAACAATGTCAATATCGAATTCTTCGTCTTCATTCAAAGAAGTGTCCGCCTGGAATGCGGAACCCATACCCCCTACAATAAAGTCTCCTGTAATCTTAACCGGATCGGGCCCAAAAAGCTTTTCGTCTCTTAGAACAACACCCTCGTGATTTTTCACATCTCCCATGGGACTTGTTAGCCCTTGCAATATGTTATTACCCAACATTCGAGTGGCATGCATTATAACCGCACCATAAATTGCCGCTTCTGCGTCTGTGTCTTCAATCAAATCCACTATGGGAACGTTTCCATTTAAAATTGTTTTATAAAGCTCTTTGTGAAGCGGGTGAGTCTTTTTGCCGTTTTTTAGTTTAACAGTCTTATAACGAGGGTTCCGGACCTCCTCAAGCCACTGACCGAGAGATTTTGTCACTTCTCGGTCGTCAGAGATTTTCACGGTGAAAGGTTCTGACAATACCGCGCTATAGTCGATGTCGATTTCACCAAGACGTTCTGTGGGAACAGAGCCATATACTTTAAAGCCATACTCTTGGGCAATCGGATCAATCTTCTCAATTAATTTTTGCATAACTTCTGGATTATAGGAAACCTCGCGACTGGGGGCTTTTTGTCCTTCCGGGCGTTCTGCTCCAGGGCGTAAATTTCCCTTGCTAGGACCCGACTTCGCTGTTTTTTGATAAAACTGATTTAATCCATGAATAGCTAGAAAATTCTCTTCATATTCAGTAACGTTTGTGGTACCTTCGACATACTCAGTGTTTAAAAAGATGGAGGGGTCCTCCAACATTCCCAAATCTTGAAGCTCTCCAGTAATAGCCGGCAACGCGTCATTAAGAATTGTAAGTAATGTGCGGATGGCCGGACGCATGCCATGTCCTTCGGGAAACCTGTCGTTAATACGATCCATAGTGATCCCTTCGATATCAATATTCTTTAATGAGCCTCGATCAACTGCAAATTCGTGACCCCGGGGTGTCTCTACCACCTTAAAAGACACGTTTACACCGTCTATTTTGACCGCTCCTGCGCCTTTATCTTCAACGAAGGTCTTTGCACGCTCAAAAAAATCAATGAGGTCAGCGCCTGTATTTACCCAACTTAGATCGAATGGGTGGCTCATGTGTCCGGCTGCACCGCCCATCTTAGTCTTCCTTCCCTTCTTCTAACAAGTTAAGTTTTTCTTGCAAGTCCATATTTTCATTTAGCATACGTCGCGCATAACGTCTCACTTCCTTTAAATGTTGAGATGCAATTTGGATCCTTCTTTTTTCAGAAACTGTTCGAGGCTTAAGATTGGAAATGATCTCCTGGAGACCCTGAATATAGGTAAAGATTGTCTTGTCGTCCAAGTTTTCGTTTAATAGAAAGTTTCTCCATTCTGCATTAAGTGACATATTGTGTGATTCCGTTTGTGTTATTGTTAATAAGTTCGCGTGAAACTTATTCCTAAGTTTTTTAAGTTGTACATTTAGTACAATTTTTACCTTTTCCTGTTGCCATCTTTAGTGCCCCTTTTCGCTAACGCTTCTTTAAGCGCCTTTTGAACGAGCTTACGAATAGCCTTTTCGGAAAGATCACGCTTGTGTTGATCCATATCGCGCTTCCCTGGAAAGTCCTCTTCTACGCGTTGTCCCTTTTTCTTTACTCTGCGCCCAGTTGCACGGTTACCCTCGCGATCGTCCGCCGGGTGGGATGGGGACTCCTCTAGGGTTTCTGGGTCAACGCATTTGCCAGCAACCATTTTCTTGCCTTGTTTTTCGCATTGTTTCTTTGCACGATCTCCACCTTGGCGAGATCCGAGCGCAGCCTCATCAAGATCTGGCTCCTGATTCTCATCGATGTGATCTTCATCATAGTCGCGATCATGCTTGAGGGCGTCAAGGTGATGTTCAATCGCCTTAATGTGATCATCATCATTCATAGTATTGTCTCGATAATGTTTGCCTTCTTCTTCGCCGCTGTCTTCTTCGAGGTTCCCCTCTTTTTCTCGTTTAGAGGTATAAGGGTCATCACCCTCTTCCTCTTTAGCTTCATCGTCGGTGAGTTCACCGCCGGCGCCACCAATATCCTCATTCAAAGCATCGATATTGAACTTAAATCCAAATGCTTCCGAGAGGATGGTGGTTAATTCTCCATTTTTCCAATCTTTTGTAGACATCTTATTTTCTCCTTTTTGTAGATGTTCGTAGTAAATAGTACCTTTTGTGCTGTCTTCCCAGTCTCTAAAAACTATTGACGCTTGATATGCTTGTATTTCCATCTTTCGCAAGTGCCCGCTGGTCTGTGCATACCCCTCTTCGCCCAAATTTGAGACTTGATCAAACTCACCATTACAGTTTTGCGCATGGTGCATTAATTCATGAGATAACGACCGCATAATATCTTTAGGGTGTCGTTTACCAATGTAAATTGTGATAGATTCATTTTGAGGATCGTAGAAGCCGGTTTTTCCCATGGGATTGTTCGCCTCGGTTTCGTCGTCTTTCAGAAAAAGGCTCGGGACTCTATCAAATCCCATCTGCTTTTGTGCAAAAGGCATAAATTGTTTAATAAGTGGCTTTAAAATATCAATCATCGTTCAAAAATACCTCTTTATGCGCGTCAGAGTACCAAATATATTCTAAATAGTTACCAAATGGGTCTTTTACATAAACCCCAATAGTTCCATCGCGATGTTCTATAACTTCTCCTTTATCTAATGGAAGTTTTTCTTTATCATCTACCAATATACCTATATGGGCGTACGGATAGTAGTTTTCATCAATAAGTGCAATATTGACATTTTGAAGCGCTATACGTATATATTTGTGGTCTCTGAATGTCACCTCTGCATCAAGCTGGTGTACATACCACTCTTCCGCCTTTTGTAAATCTTTGACCAACACGGCAATGTGATCAACTTTCATTTTTTTGTTCCTCTCCGGACCGCGATACCAAACGCAAACTAACTGAAAAATGTTCTAACTCTATCCGGTCGCCACTAAGAGGCAAAACCTTTGAGATAGAAACCATTCTATTCGATCTAATTTCGTTTTTAATCTCGACTATTAAGCCATAGTTATAATTCCAACAATCTCCATCATGATTCCAAACTGACCACTCTACAATGTCACCTACGCAAAGGGTTTCTGCGCTCAGATCACCAAATGATCTTTTTTCATCCACCGTGCGATACCATCCACGCACATTGACCGGTAGAAAGTATTTTCTCCATCCACGCTTTCGCTTCCTTATCATTATGATAGGTCCCTTCCGAAACTATTTCGTCAGTTGCTGATTCATATGCATATACTGTAAACTTTGTACGTGCGGTCTGCTCGACAACAGGAGAAGGTGTGTTTCGAGATTTTCTATTTTGTTTTGGGTGTGGCATCTTGACTGTCATAATTAGGTGCATTAGAGCTTATAACAGTATAGTCACGCGTTTTTCTATTATATACGGAGTATTCTTTGCCTACTTCCACTATTTCACATTTTTTGCTTGTTAGATTAACGACTTCAAGTTTGTATTTTTTCATCTTTTCATATTAAGTTATTATTGTTTTTAAAACTGGAAGCGTATAGAAGCGCCAATAGCGTTATGACAGTAAATTCAAATCCCCATAACGCATATGTAACCCAGACTCCCAGTAGAAATCCTATTGTTTTCCAAAATTTATTAAAGGTAAACAACATCAATCAAATCCTATTTTTTCTATTTCTTCGGGATCAATTAAAATAAGATCTCCATAATGAGTATAAACTAATGAGCGCCCTTGTGTATCATAATTTTCACTTACTAAATAAACTCCAATATTTCTGTTTATTTTAATAAATTTTCGAGCATCGGCAGCAGGGCAATATATAACACCTGTTCCTTTAATTATATACTCGGGATATAGCTCTCCCTCATTTTCCTTTACTTTCCCAGAAATTTGCCGCAAGAGATTTTGCAGCAGTGTCGATATGGTGTTGTCTTTGCCCATAACTTAACTAGCCATAGCGCACTAGTTGTTGCGTATACTGAATTTCGCCCACTGCAAGAAATGCGTGTTGTATACATCACTCTCTCATATTCCATAAGTATTTGACCTATATTTTACTCGGTTTTAAAAAATTTCCATCGCCCATGCCATGGCAACGCCCATTAGGGTCTGTACAACCATAAACATAGTAATAGCTTTAGTTTTAAAAATTTTAAGTTCTTCTATTTCCTCGAATTTAATTTGCATTTGTGTCGGAGATGCCACCTCATCAATTTTTTCCTTCCAAACTTTTAAGTCTTGGACACGATCTTCCTTCGCTCTAAGTTCGGATAACTGCCCCTTCACATCTTGTAATTCAGACCTAAGCGCTTCAATCCCGCCGGTCAAAGTCTCAAGTTGTTGCAATACTAATTTTGAATAAGTTTCCCACCCATTAGATGTCGGCATAATCGTTCTCCTTCCCTCTTTAACTAGTGCGGAATTTTACATTCAATACGCTGCATGCTCCAGCCGTCACCATTATTAACAACTTTGTTTATGATCAGTTCAAAATCTAGTGGTTTGATGTCGTCGAGAGTTGGTTCTTCACAAACTTTTCTTAAAACATCGTCAATGTTCTTTTGAGAGTCTTCGTAATATTCAATACGATTAATATTTGATTTTCCATCTGGCATTAATTTTTGTTTCATCATGGTGACCATTACATCTCCCTTTGACTCTCCTTGTGTTGCAATAGGTCTGACTTGGGACGGATCGATTCCAATCTGTTCAAGATAATCTACAATCGGACCAAGTGATTTGCCGCGGCGCGCCGTCATAATATAAGTTTTTGAATCTGGTGGGAACTCGCGCATAATATCAGTGATAAGCGTGATCTCATCGGGATCTTTAACAATTGAAAAGTCACTCAAATCAATTTCATAGCCTAATTCCATCAAAGCATCTACAGCGTCAAAAGCCTCTACACCTTCTTTGGCTGCAGCTGCATTCATATACTCTTCAAATTCCTGTTGGTTACGCAAGGTCGCTTCTGAGCCGTCGGGGGCTTTAACACGCGTTTCTGACCTCGTATGGGCTATTGTTTCATCAAAGTCGAAGATGCGAAGGGTCGTGATGGGCTCAATCTCTTCATTTATGAATTTTCGCCAATTTTCAAATAGAAGTTTCATTTACGATTCTCTCCTTTTGCTCCTGATTTAGTTCAATACCAGCTTCTGGATCATTTTTGTGCTTTAATATGCTTACGTGATTTGCACTATCAAATATAAACAGAGGCATACCCGTCCTCAAAGATAACTCTGCACTGTGCCAAATCGGAATCACATCATCGTCCGTGCCATGAATGATAACTCCGTTGGAGAATGTTGGACTTTCTATACCATTAACCCATCCCCGCTTCCATGCCGGCGCCACAAACGTAACTTGGGGCTGATGATTTGCCTTGGGCAATGCAGCCAGTGCAACAGCACCACCACGACTATAAGCGATAAGGTGTTCTGGTTTGACGTTATCTAGAAAATTGACGGCTTCCACGATATCTTCGTGACCAAGATCGATCCCTTGATCATTTGAAAATTGGGGGCAACCTTCTTCTCCGGCTTCCCACTGATTATCATTGGGGGGAGTATCACACTGTGGCGACACGCGCATTTGTGTTGGGTCCATTCTCCATCCATGAAAAGCAGCATCCCCTTCATTTATAAACTTTCGCCAATTTTCAAGTAGGAGTTTCATTTGGTTATTCCAGCGATTTTCCAAGCTTTGTACCGCGCCCAGCATTAAAAGCCATGTCTGCTGCCTGTTGCAAGTTGTCACCACCACCCGCAAGGTCGGTGACGATGTTCATGAATGCTCCTGCCGGTGTTACATTGAGAATGGTCTTAATAGCTTTTGCTGCTTTTCTTGCGCGAATAAAAGCTTTAATTTGGTTCTTTCCGTCTCCTTTCGGCATCGCTTTTATTAATTGTCTCAATGCCTTTCTGTTTTCTCCATCAAATTCTCCAGCCTCAATTTGGCGTGCGAGTTTTTTCAGCGCACGATCCTGATCAGTTTCCCCTCGACCAAGGCTATCCCAAAGTTCGTCTTCCGTTGTAGCATTTTTAATGTCTTCGATAGTTTGTGAAAAGTCTCCGCCACCACCGCCGGCATCTGTAGCCTGTGATGCGAGATCTTGCGCATCTCGCTCTGCCCATGAGGGATCCGCATCGCCGCCGCGGGGCTCATTAAACATATCTTCTAGTTCGTTCTCCCAACCACCAACTTCGCCAGCCACCGCGTCAGCCGCCTGTGCCACCTGATCAGTAGCAGCGTTGTCAGCTGTACTTAAAGTATCAGCAACTTGTTCGATAGTGTTTGTTTGTTCTTTCACGAATTCAGCAACTTTTTGTGGAGTGAAATCTTGTGCACACTCGGCGACTTCCTTGGCTAACCCGGGGTCTTCTGGTTGCAACGATTGTGCGAGTTCCATAACATCAGACGCATCCCCGCCAGAATTAAGAACACCATATATTCCTACAATAGCCAGCCCAGCCAATAAACCGCCCGTGGCGTATTTGATAGCTTTGGCGGTCTTGGGGTTCTTTTCGGCATAATCATTAAGTTTAGCGACGGTATTAAAAACCGGTTTAAGCGCCTTATCCTTCATTCTGCCAAGGGTCACATATGCCTGTGCGGAGATCTCTAGAGCAGGATCGGAAAGAGTGGGATCAGATATCTCTTGAAGTTCGTTTAACTGATATTCAACAGATTTCTCCCAATTTTCTAGGAAAGCGGCATGATCATCGTTAGACTCAGATAAGGTAGTAAGCGCGTCGTAAAATGATGTTTTAGTTACATTATCGTCTTCAAAGAGATATAAGTGCCCATAGCTCTCGGCTTTTTCACTTTCAGCTAAATACTTTCGCCAATTTTCAAGTAGGAGTTTCATATTAGCTAAATAGTCCGAGATCAGTGATTACGAAGTCCTTTGTCCCGGGACGAACCATCACATTTCCCGAGTGAACATCTTTCGGTTGCCATTTCTGGTCATCATGGAAATATTTCATTGCATTCATAAGTTGTCGGGCTTCTGGAAACAGTTTTTCTATACTTCGGGGAGATCTGCCGGCTGTTGATACTTGTCCGTGCCCTTGGTGAATGGGGACTATTTGTTTTTCGAGGGTTCTCTCAATAGAGTCTGTGAGGGAGTCTCGAAACGTCTCCGGCAATGAATCATACCAACCGGGATCTTGTTTCAAATACGGGAGAGATTCATCAACAATTAAATTAACAATTGTGCTCGGAAAAACCCAGTTGATAGTTGGCTCACCCCCCTCGGACCCCCAGCTAATAATTTCTTCTTCGTTATCG
>TARA_R110002020_G_scaffold122580_5_pt1 | contig 34964 bp, 23 predicted proteins | sample TARA_R110002020 | Tara Oceans TARA_R110002020 (sample SAMEA4396489) | marine metagenome | biome: Westerlies Biome; feature: [MES] marine water layer (ENVO:01000295) within the mesopelagic zone...; material: water (ENVO:00002006), including particulate matter (ENVO:01000060) such... | reverse complement strand
AAAAAAAACTAAGCAAAGTATTTAAGGATAAAATCCTATTTTTTGTTGCTTCCTTCTAAAATAATTTTCGTTTTAGTCTCAAAACTTTACTAAAACCTGATTAATACAAGCCGGTTTGAGCGTTTTAGGTTAGAAGGTTCTTAATTTGGATGATTTACTGCTATATACATTAAAATATCGAAACCCGTTCAAAATCAATTTGAACGGGTTTCGAATGATTTATTTCTGGTGATGAATTACATCTCCCATCCTTCTCTGTACGTTCTTCCTACAAATTGGTTGGCTTCTTCAAAGTTGGTGATTAGCAATTTGTCACCATCCCAAAGTAATTTTTTACGTCCGTAGAATTCTTGCTGACCTTTGCTGTTTTCTCTTCTCAGCATGTAACTTCTAATGGCTAGGTTACCCATCAAAACTGTTTCGGTCATTGGGCCAGCATAATCAAAAGAGGAAGTCAATCCTTTGTGCTCTTCACTTCCGAATCCAGCCTTACACGCATCTACCCATTTTCTCTGGTGGCCATACTCAGGCTCGATGTTTTCTTCCGTTTGAGGGCCAAATTCCTGAGTGCCGTCATTCAAATATAGTTTTGGCATCAATGGAGAACTGTCATTGATGTTAGTAGCGATAATTCCTTTTTCACCGATGATCAATACACCATTTGCTCCACCACCGATTTCCTGGTCTGCAGGAATAATATCCGGATGTGCAGGTTTGATGCCACCATCCATCCAAGTCATGTTAATAGGAGCCTTGCTTTTAGCGGTAGCTGCAAAGTTCAACGAGATAAAGGAAGAAGCAGGGCAGCCATCAGGATGATAATCCGGTGTCCACATGCCGCTGTACACAGATCCTACACTACATTCTGCGTCAGTAGGATAATGCAGCCCTAAAGTTCTAAATGGAATATCAATCAAGTGACATCCCACATCGCCTAGTGCACCGGTTCCATAATTCCACCAACCTCTCCAGCTGAACGGATGCAGTTCTGGGGTGTAAGGAATCTCAGGAGATGGACCTAACCACAGATCCCAGTTCAAGGCATCTGGCTTGGCACTTGGGTTTGGCTTAGGAAATGCACCGCCTTGAGGCCATACAGGTCTGTTTGTCCAGACTTCTACTTTGGAGATTTTACCGATTTTATCGTCATCTACCCATTTCTGGACAAGTTTCAACAGTTCGTTCGATCCACCTTGGTTGCCCATCTGGGTTACTACCTTTTGACTTCTCGCCATCTCAGTGAGCATTCTTGCTTCTTTGATGTTATGCGTCATTGGTTTCTGCACATATACGTGCTTGCCGCGCTCCATCGCATATTTTGCAGCAGGACCATGGACATGATCTGGGGTGGAAATGGTTACTGCATCGATATCTTTCTCTGTATCGAGCATTTTGCGGAAATCCGCATAAAGTTTTGCGTCTGGGAAACGCTCTACCGAAGCCTTTGCAGAACCCGAAAAATCAACATCACAAAGTGCAGTTACCCGTTCTCTGCCATTTACAGATGCATTTCTAATATCGCTGGCTCCTTTTCCACCTGCTCCTATAGCAGCTAGATTTAATTGATCACTTGGGGCAATAAATCCAACTCCGCCTAGAACGTGACGAGGAACAATCATAAAAGAGGAGGCAATTGCTGCATTTTTTATAAAATCCCGACGGGTTTGTCCTTGCGGATTTTTATTGTGTTTGCGCATGAGGTTATAAGTTTATGGTCAAATAAGTGACCCAAAATAGGGATTTATTTTTTTTGATGAATCCTGATTGTTTTTAAACTATGGTTATGAAATGATTAATGGTATAGCAAGAAAATATGTAAAAATTGAATTTTCCAGTGACATGGGGTGATATTCTAGACTTCTTCTAAAAAAATTGTTTGTAACCTTAGAAAGTTGGTTTAAAAAGTATGTGCAATCGATGGTACAAGTTGGTGAGATCCTGTTTTTTGGTTAAAGTTTTGTTTTTTGAATTGGAGGTTTCTCGAAAGAAAATATCATGAAATAGTAAAAAATCAGGATAATGCAGGTGGCTCAAGCTAATTTTTCCTAGTTTCTTTGAATATATTTAGAAGAGTAGCTCTGAACTAAACAAATTCAACAAGCCTAAAATGAAAATAGGAGTTTTAAAAGAGACAAAGGAAGGTGAGCGCCGGGTTGCACTTAGTCCTGATGTCATCAAGCAGTTAATCAAGAAAGAGTTTACCGTCACAGTGGAGCAAGATGCTGGTGTTGGGTCTAATTTTTCGGATCAAGATTACAAAGATGCAGGAGCTACAGTCGGTTCTTCTCAGGATGTTTTTAGTGCAGACCTATTGCTGAAAGTTAATCTTTTTACAAAGCAAGAAGTATCCGAAATGAAGAATGGAAGTGCTTGCATGTCTATAATGTATGCCTACAATCACCCTGAGATTCTGGAGGAACTGAATAAAAAATCCATCATGTCCTTTTCTATGGATGCTGTTCCGAGGATTTCCCGAGCGCAGAAGATGGATTGCTTAAGCTCTCAGGCCAATCTTGCAGGCTATAAATCTGTGATTTTGGGAGCAAATCATTTGGAAAAAATATTTCCACTCATGATGACTGCTTCAGGCACAATCACCCCTGCCAAGGTTTTGATTTTCGGAGCAGGTGTTGCAGGACTACAGGCAATCGCGACGGCCAAGCGTTTAGGGGCTGTCGTGGAAGTGTCTGACGTCCGTCCTGAAACCAAAGAGCAAGTGGAATCGCTTGGAGGTAGATTCTTAACTGTGGAAGGTGCTGAGGAAGTGAAGGTGGAGAGAGGATATGCTGCTGAGGTTTCCGCTGAGTTTTTGCAAAAGCAAAAAGAACTCATTCAAAACAAGATTAAGGATTCAGACTTAGTCATCACAACAGCGTTGGTGATGGGGAAGAAGTCGCCAATTCTTGTGACTGAAGAAATGGTGAAAACCATGAAAAAAGGTGCTGTGATCGTAGATATGGCCGTGGAGTCTGGGGGAAATTGTGAGATTTCCGAAAAAGACCAAATCGTGAAAAAACATGGCGTGACTATTATCGGTGAGTCCAACTTGCCATCATTACTTTCAACGAATGCAAGTCAATTGTATGCAACTAATATTAGTACGCTTCTTATGCACCTAGCCACCAAAGATGGATTCAATCTGGACCGTGAGGAGGAAATCACCAAAGGTGTTTTGATTACCTACGAAGGCCAGGTGGTGCATGAGTTTACTAATAAAATATTAACTAAGTCGAATTAACCTTTTCAAATTATGAGCTCAGAAGCATTAATAATTCTGATTTATATACTTGTACTTGCAAGTTTCCTAGGGTTTGAGCTAATCGCTAAAGTTCCCCCAACCTTGCATACACCTTTGATGTCTGGTTCCAATGCTATTTCTGGAATCACCATAGTCGGTGCCTTGCTTGCCTGTAACGAAATGGGCTATACCACCATTAGTAAGTGGCTTGGTATGATCGCCTTGGTGCTCGCCACCATCAACGTAGTCGGCGGCTACACTGTCACAGATCGTATGCTTAAAATGTTCAAGAAGAAATGAGTGTAGCCATAGAATTAGCCTATTTAGTCTCCTCGGTATTGTTTGTATTGGGGATGAAAATGATGAACAAGACCAAATCTGCTAGACAGGGAAACCGTCTTTCAGCCTTGGGAATGTTTATTGCCATTGTGGCAACTTTGCTTCAGATTGATGCCATTTCTTTAGTTGAGATAGTAGGTTGTATAGTAGTAGGATCAGCGATCGGCTTGTATTATGCCAATAAAGTAGAGATGACCAAGATGCCGGAAATGGTAGCGATATTCAATGGATTTGGTGGTTTAGCATCTTTTTCTGTTGCGCTTTCAGACTATTTCCTCCGCACAGAAGTCAATATGGAGTCTATAGAGTTGGTGACGGTGATCAGTATTATCGTTTCGGTTTTTATAGGGGGACTTACGTTTACCGGATCATTGATTGCTTACCTGAAGCTGAATGGAAATATCTCCGGTTCGCCGATTACCTTTAAAGGTCAGCATGCGATCAACCTGGTGTTGTTCCTAGGCTTCCTTGCCGCTGCAGTTTTTACAGTAATGGATCAAACAGACCCTATGCTAATCATTGTTTTGATTGTCATTGCCTTGCTCTTGGGTGTTTTGACCGTGATTCCGATCGGAGGAGCTGATATGCCGGTGGTGATTTCCTTGCTGAATTCCTACTCTGGAATGGCCGCTTGTGCCACGGGTTTTATCCTTAATAATAATGTGTTGATCGTTGCTGGATCACTAGTCGGTGCATCAGGAATTATCCTTACGCAGATCATGTGCAAAGCCATGAACCGATCCTTGATCAATGTGCTCTTGGGTGGATTTGGGCAGACAGTGAATGAAGCACAAGGAGATGGTCCTTCTATTACTGTGAAGGAGATAGGAGTAGAGGAAACGGCCATGTTGTTTGATGGAGTTTCTTCAGTGATTGTAGTTCCAGGATATGGAATGGCTGTAGCTCAGGCTCAGCACGTGATCCGTGAACTCATGGAGCAATGCGAAAAGCGTAACATCGACTTTAAGTTTGCTATACACCCAGTGGCAGGAAGAATGCCAGGGCACATGAACGTACTACTCGCAGAGGCTAATATTTCCTATGACAAGCTAATCGAAATGGATGATATCAACGATGAATTTCCGAATACTGATTTGGTGCTGATCGTAGGAGCAAATGACGTTGTAAATCCGGCAGCCAGAAATAACCCTCAAAGCCCGATTTACGGCATGCCAATCCTAAATGCGGACAAAGCAAGAACGGTGATTGTCTCCAAAAGAAGTATGGGCAAAGGCTATGCAGGAGTAGAAAATGAGTTGTTTGGCTATCCAAATTGCTTGATGCTCTTCGGTGATGCGAAGCAAACCATCACAAAGGTGGTAAGTGAGATGAAGGAAATGTGAGTCGATTGTATTTACGAATTTCGATTTGCGATTGACGAGGGATTCGAGACTCCTATCGTTAGTTGAGGGATTTTAGATAGTAGTGACAGTCAGGCGATAGAGGAATTATTCTAATAGAAATACCTTGACATAATCTAGATACTCTGGAATTATTTGACCTTTGATTCAGGTACCTAGTAGATCTGTTTACAGAAGTATATTACAAACAAAACGAGCGATCTGAATTTCGGATCGCTCGTTTTGATTTAAACTAGTTTTTGCAAAAATGCTTATTCTAGAGCCAAAGCGACATACTTTATTTTCTCTCTATTATAAGTGTAAGTGATGTGAACTTTCCCATCTTTTCCCTGGATGATTGCTGGGTAGCTGAATTCTCCTTTTGGCTGGTCTTCTAATACATGTAGCTCTTCCCAATTCACGCCATCCATTGACATCAATAGTGAAAGCTTATTTCTTCCGTCTTTTATAGGATTGCACACCAATAACTGTATTCCATTTTGCAGGGTAACAGCATCAATTCCCGAGTTATTGTTGACCAAGCTCGTGGCTTCCATAGTACTCCAAGTTTTTCCATTGTCAGTAGACCAAGTCGTTCCGATCACATCTTCTTGTGTACGTGCAAGCATTTGCAGTTTTCCGTTTGGATAAAATAAGACGGTGGGTTGAATAGCATGCAAATCGCCATTGTTGATATCTATCTTTTTCCAATTTTGTATATCCGAGTCTGTAGTTTCTACATGCATACTCCATATACCATTCGTTTCGAAGCTACTTGGATGGAGTAAAGTGCCGTCAGAAAGTGTCACCGATTTATTTTTCACTGGACCAAGCATCCCAGGAGGGATTTGAATGGCTTTGGACCAAGTTTTTCCACCATCATCTGAAGTTTTGTAAAGTCCCCACCATTCTCTAGGATTTGGACCTTCTTTGTAGAAAAGTACTATTCTTCCATTGGGGTTTTGATAAAGAACTGGATTCCAGGTTGGGTTTCTGAAGTCTTTGTTTTCCACTCCATCAGCCACCATTTCCGGAGTAGACCAAGTGCCGTTTTTTAATAAGGAGGTATAGATACTCACGTCTGGGTGCCGCTCATAGCTACCTCCAAACCAGGAAGCCAAAATGCCATTTTCCGTTTCTATAAGTGTAGAAGCATGGCAGGAAGGAAAGGGAGCCTCTTCATAAATGAACCCTGAACTTAGGATTTTAACGGTTGGATTTTCGTTGTTAGGAAAAAGGCTGAGCAGGGAAAGAATGAAAAAGAGGGTTTTCATGGGTTTTATTTAGGGGGAAATTTATAAAGAATAGAAGATAAGAATTAGGTTAGTATTCCCAAAATCCAATCTGTCATAGCTTAATTTTCATTCTGAAATTTAAGTATTTTGTAGTGCCGCTTTTCTACCCGTAAAGAGGTAAAATCAATCTGAGATACGTTTCAATTTATAATTGAGGCCACTTAAGTCTTTGGTCACTTTTCTTCTGTTTAAACAAGCAGAGAATCAAACGTTACTGCCATCATTGTGGATAATCACATCAATTATAAACAATCAGATTTGGGGCAGCTACAAAGACGTCCGATTTTCTAAATCGCAGATTTTTTCTTACGCTAAAGGCAAACTTGGACTTCCCTTCGTCATCTGTCGGGATAAATGTCCCCTTCAATTCTATCGTACCAAATATTAAGTTTTCATTTCGAATTCGCATACCTAGACTGATTCCTTGGAATTTTTGGTACCTATCTTCGCAGGTATAGCACTTCAGTTTTGCCCAATAATATGAAGTAAATGGAGCTATTCTAAATCCTATGAGTGACCAGGGCGTGAAGAGACTCGACTCAAATCCAAACGCAATTCTCTGTGTGGCATCTACTTCTTCTACTCGCAGACCTGGAATTAAGTTGCCCCTGATTGTCAACCAATCGTTCGTAACCCGATTGTAGAGTTGGGTATAGACAATACTAGCGGAATTCCTGATTTTGTAATTCCCCAGGCTAAATGCTTGCGTGTAATAAGTGCCGCCTGTCTGAAGGACTGCGTCTTCAATTCCGTTTCGGAGATAGCTGGCTCCATTCAAGTTGAATTCATAGAAGCTGCCACTTTTGGATGCTTTTTTAAAGTTGATGTTCAAATCTCCATAGGGACGTTGGTATCCCATTGTATTGGTGTAGCCCCAAGTGGTAGAGATGTTATATCCCGATGGAATATCCTCCGTTCGTCCGAACCCATAGACGTATTGGGTTTTGAAAAAGTCCTGCTCATACACCGTAAACTCAGCCAATATGCCTTTGCTGTCGTTATACCTGCTCTCGTCGATTACCTCTTCCTGGTTGGGCTGATTAATGAAATATCCATCAAAAAATCTCAGCGCCAGAAACTCCCTTTTTCTATCTTGGAGCGCTTTATTTGAGCCAAAATTATAGCCTACCCAGAGATCCATAATGTTGTATTTGTAATCTAGAAATACTGAGTCCGGTCTTGAATCTACATTCTTTGACCAATTTTGACTCCAGCCAGCACCGCCTGCAAATTTGGAATAGGGTGAAACTAGCGGCCGTTCCAAACTGATTCCAGTAGCAAATTCCTTCTCTTCACCTGCGCTGATTCCTGAATTCAACTGAGTATAATAGGCAGTGAAATCTGCAAAACTTCCTAAAAAGCTACTCTTGGTATAAGCTAGGGCTATTCCAACTTTTGGCGTCCGGTCATGGTCAAAAAGTATATCGAACTCAAAACCCTGTCCTCTTCCATCCAAATTGGCATTATACATTTTTAGCAAAGGCGAAGTAGGAATAGTACCGCTGATGGAGCCACCGAAACTAAAAATATCCCGTGTCACTACTGCCAAATCCACAGAGTCAGTTCCTGCGATAGAGGTGACGACGATTCTACTTTCCAAGATAAAAGATTGATCCCGCAGGTATCGCTCATTATCTCCCAGTTTATAAGGATTGAGTTTTTGGTTTGGCTTGATGAAAAGGTGTTGACGAATAGTTTTCTCCCGGGTATTGGTGTGAAGCTTGTTTGCGATTCTACCTACTTTTTGGACAATGGGTTTTTCGGTTCCATAAATTGAGAATTCAAAGCCAAGGTTTTCTACAGTGATGTTTCGAATGATCATCCCTTCGTAACGAAGGAATTTTTCTTCTGCTTTTTCTACCAAAACAGAGTCCCTGTTTGTTCTGCTTATCAAATCCATTCCTTTTTCCAAGGCCTTCTGAGTGATGGAAACTTTTGTAGTGTCATTCTCATTTTGGGCAAAGAGATTCTCCATTATGCAAATGAGCATAACAAGGAGGAAAAAGCCCCTGAACGATGATTTTGGCACTTTTCTGAAAATTAACGCTGATTGAAAAATTGTAAATTTATTTACAAAATGATATGGTCGGAATACAGCATTTTTTCTGCCAGAATTACAATACTAGTGGATAGCTGGGGAATTTGGCTCGGGAATGAGATAGTTTAAGAGAAAATAACAGCGAGAGTAGGGTGGGCTTTAGTGCCCAATTGAGATAAAGGCAGTTTCAGGATATGTGAATAATTCTCATTTCATTGTGATGTCTCTTTTATTTAATTATTAATAATGTGTGTTGGTAATATTACTATAGGAGTATGATGTTAATATATAGGAGTTGTTTTGGTTAATATTTTGTGTTTATATAGCCAATTAATTGTATAGTAATTTGCGAGTATTCTTGAATTTTTCTCTGGCTATTTACTTTTTGATGATTGGGATAGTGAAAACGCTACAAGTCTGATTATTTGGGTGTTGTTTTTTTTGATTTTAGGCTTTGAATCGTCAGATTAATCGATTTTTCTATTTTTAGGATGGGTGTTTATCATGTGAATTTAAAGTGTGTTTTTCCTTATGTATAATTAATATAACCCTAAAACCGATTTAACGGAGGGCTGTTTTATATACAATACATTTGTGTCAAAATTCGAAAAGCCTGTTTCGACAGACCCACAGAATTATAGTATTGAAAATTCTTAGTCATCCAACACTTTAAATTTTATGAATACAAAATTACGAGCATCAACTATCATCTGTGCTTCGGCATGTTTGGTAACATGGGCTGGACTTATTGCCAGTCCGAATCCTCTAGCTGCTAAAGGCATCGACAGGGAGCTACTTCTAAAAACAAATGTTCCTGATGCAGCTTTGGTATCTAAAGGTCAACTGATCTCTGGGACCATCACAGATGAGACAGGAGCGCCTATGCCAGGAGCTACGGTTCGTGTGAAAGGAACTACTAACGGGACTGTTACAGATCTTGACGGGAAATTTTCCCTCGATGTGGCAGACGGAGCAGTTCTTCAAATTTCTTATCTGGGGTATCTCTTACAAGAGATTCCTGTGAATGGACAGTCAGTAATCACAGTTCAATTAGAACCAGATGCTACCCAATTGGATGAATTAGTGGTAGTTGGTTACGGTACGCAGAAGAGATCTGATGTCACTGGAGCGATAGGGTCAGTGAAACGTGAAGATTTTAATCAAGGTGTAGTTTCCAATCCAATTGATTTACTACAAGGTAAAATGGCAGGTGTTAACATTTCTGCCACTTCTGGAGAGCCTGGAGCTACACAAAATGTAATTATTAGGGGGATTGGTAGTTTGCGTTCAGGCACTCAACCTCTCTATGTAGTCGATGGCTTCTTGCTGGATAATTCCTCTACAGGGGTAGCCTCGAATCCACTAAACTTCCTAAATCCAAACGATATCGAATCCATGGATGTGCTGAAGGACGCAAGTGCTACCGCGCTTTATGGCTCTAGAGCATCCAATGGTGTGGTAGTTATTACGACCAAAAAAGGAAAAGATGGAAGAACTCAGATGAATTTCTCCGCTTCTACAGGAATATCTTCTATGGCGAAGAAAATTGATGTTTTTAGCGCGGATGAGTTTCGTAGAGAAGTGGTAGCTGCTGGTGGAGCTTTAGATGATTTCGGTGCTAATACAGATTGGCAGGATGAGTTGAGTCAAACAGGGATCTCTAATGACCTTAGTTTTTCGATGAGCGGTGCGAACAAGGAGAATTTCTCTTATTTCGCTTCTGTAGGTTTTCAGGATCAGGAAGGGATTTTGAAGAATAGCGAGTTGAAGCGGTATTCAGGAAAGCTGAATATGAATCAGAAAGCCTGGAAGGGAAGACTAAATGTAGATTATAACTTGACGGCATCTCACACGGAGAATTTGAGACCTAGCATTACTTCTACAATTAGTGACATGCTTAGCCTGAATCCAACAGTAGCTCCTTACACAGACGGAGAACCTACGCTATTGAATACGAATGCATTGAATCCAGTTGCGAGATATGATTTGTACAGTGATAATGCTGCCAACAACCGTATTTTGGCGACTATCGCACCTTCTATTGAGATTTTGGACGGTCTTGTTTACAAGGCAAACCTAGGTGTGGATTACTCAAGCACAGATAGATATCAGCAGTACAAGCCTTACACGGCTGTAATCAATGAGTCCAATATTTCTGATGGATCACTGGATGTAGGGATCAGTTCAAATGCCAATAAACTTGTTGAGAATACGCTTACCTACAACTGGAATAACTACAAGCACAACGTGACTGTATTGGCTGGACATTCTTATCAGACGTTTTTGGATGAAACTAGAATTACTTCTTCAAGAGGATTTGCAAACAATAATATAGAGCCACGATATCAAGATCATAACAGTACTAGTGAATATCCAACCACTGTCAATTCTTCTGCCGTAAGAAACGAGTTGCAGTCTTTCTTCGGTAGACTGAATTATGTTTACAATGATAAATACCTGTTTACGGCTACTTTCCGTGCCGATGGATCTTCCAAATTTGGTGACAACAACAAGTATGGTTACTTCCCATCTTTTGCTGGTGGATGGAATATCAGCAAAGAAGATTTCATGGCAAACTCAGGCTTCAGTAACCTAAAGTTGCGTGCAAGCTGGGGTAAGACTGGTAATCAGGAGATTCCTTCTAAAATCACTAAGGCTAGTTACTCAGAAGATAGATTGGCTACTGGAGGAGGAAGTTTGAGCACTTATCCGATAGATACTGATGCCAATTCATTGGATGGATATCCATACGGAATTGTATTTACAAGATTGGCAAATCCAAATTTGCAATGGGAAGTATCTACTCAGTTTGACCTAGGGATTGATTTCGCAGTTTTCAATAACCGCTTGACTGGTACCGTGGATTATTTCAACAAAGTATCATCAAACATCTTGTTGGAAGTGGTTCCTGCTGACCCTGTTCAGCCTACTTCTACATATTGGAATAATATTAAGGACATGAAAATCCATAACTCTGGTTTTGAGCTAGGGTTGAATTACCACAGTGAAGAATCGCGTGACTTCTCGTACAGCATTGGAGGAAATATTACATTCATCCATAACGAAGTAAAAGATTCTCCTTATTCAGTATTGACGACAGGTGCAGCGCAAGGTGCTGGCCAGACTGGTGCTACCATCAACGGTTACATCAACAACGAGCCAATTGGTGCATTCTACATGCTTCAGTTTGACGGAATCGGAGAAGATGGTCTTAACAAGTTTAAAGATATCAATGGAGATGGAGCTGTATTGGACAATGACCGTAGCGTAGTAGGAAGTGCGATTCCAAAATCGATCTACGGAATTCAGATGAATTTCCGATACAAATCATTCGATTTGGGGATGAACTTCAACGGTACTTCTGGAAGCAAGATTTACAATCACACGGCCATGTCTTTGTTCACCAAAGCACAGTTGTCTAGGTCTAATAACACGACTGAATTTGCAGCTGAGTATCCAGAGGAATCATTTAACAACTCAAATACTGTATCGACTCGATTCTTGGAAGATGGCTCATTTTTCAGATTGAACAATGCAACATTGGCTTACAACCTGAATACGGAGAATATCGGTATTAGCAACGTCTTCCAGAATGTAAGATTTGCGCTGACCGGCCAGAATCTCTTTGTAATCACGGATTATTCAGGATTTGATCCAGAAGTGAATACTGGCTCTACTTCAGCAGGAATTCAAACTTTTGGTATCGATCGCTTTACTTACCCAAGAGCTAGAACCTTCTCTCTTAGCCTTAACCTAACATTCTAAAAAGAAATAAGTGATTAGTAAATCAAATAGAACTTATACTAAAATGAAAAATAAAGCATTTCACAAAATACTCCCGGTCTTTGCGTTCTTATTCGTAATCCTGGGCTGTACAGATTTGGATGAGGATATTCTGGACGAATCGCTCACTGGTACTGGTGAAGCGGAAGTTATCAGTGGATCAATTGCACCAGTGTATGGCATGCTTCGTCAGGTATGGTTACATACTGTGAATTTTGGTCTGCAAGAAGTTGCTTCGGATGAAGGGATACTTCCTTATCGAGGTGGTACGGATTGGTTTGATGGTGGGAAATTCATCGCAGTGCATCAGCATTTGATGACTCCAAGCAATGGCTTGGTAGGAGACGCATGGACTTATATCACACTTACTTTGTCAAGAGCAGTATTGGCTGAGGAAAGGTTGCGATTGGAAGTAGAAAATGGCAACTCGTCCGCTCAGGATCCTTTGTATGAAATGATTGCCATGAAAGCATACCTGAATATGTTAGCGTTGGATAACTGGGGGCTTGTTTTCAAAAAAGAAAAATCTAGTGAAATATCAGACATTCTGAGAGGTCAAGATGCGATCGATCACCTGGAAAGTGAATTGATGTCTGTTGTGGATGTAATTAGTAACGACAAAGGTCCTGGGAGATTAAACAAAGATGCTGTCAAAGCATTACTTGCTCGCTTGTATTTGAATGCGGCAGTTTATAGAGATCCATACGGTACACCTGATTTCAAGACTGCTGATATGGATAAAGTTATCAGATATACGAGTGAAATTATGAGTGGGAAGGCTTCACTATCCCCTGAGTATTTTGACCTGTTCAGCGATGATAACCACATGAATCCGGAGATTTTATTTTCTCTAGATCAACGAGGAGTTCTTGAAACAGAGCACAGCAGATGGGCTTACTGGCCTATCTCTGGGGATTTGATTCCGAGACCTGAATTTCCTAATACCCGTGGAACAGATGCTGTTGCAGTTACACCTGATTTCTTCAAAACCTGGGTAGATGCCTATGGATCAGTAGATCCTGCTGATGCTGATGCTCGCTTTTTCAAAGAAAATACAATCATACCTGAAAATCTTCAGGATCTTACTGGAGTAAATCCAACCAACGATGCAGATCACTATTATTCTATCGCTGCGACAGATTTCGAAATCAACAGAGGGATTCTTCGCAATATCATCTGGGGTCCTAGAAAAGATGGTGGAGGGAATATTTTGACTGACGATGAAGGGAAAGTTAAGATTTATCCTGTGATCAATAAGAGAAGTAGTGGAGCAAACATTCGCTATGTGGATCACACGCTTAAAGTTGATTTCACTACCGAAGGTAGCTTGCATAATGCGGGTTACAGATTCTCCAAGTATCAGTTTAGTCATACAGCTCCAAACTGCTGCAGCTACAGTAGTGTGGATTTAGTGTTGGTTCGTTTGGGTGAAATATACCTGATGAGTGCTGAGGCTAAGTTGAGAAAAGGCGATAATGCCGGAGCTTTGGCAGATATCAATACCTTGAGAGCGTCCAGAAATGCACGTCCAGACCAAACCCCTGCTGCATTGACTTCCATTGATATGGATATTCTATACCGTGAAACAGGATTTGAGTTGTATTGGGAAGGATTCAGAAGAAATTATCAAATCAGATTTGGCAAATACGAGGACAGCTGGACAGAGAAAACAGACACAGATGTGTTCAAAAGATTGTTTCCAATCCCTCAAAAAGCAATTGATGGGTCATCTAGTGAGGCAGGATTTTTAGAACAGAATCAAGGCTATTAATAACTAGCAAACCTATTGAATAAGTAAAGCCGATGAGATTTTTCTCATCGGCTTTTTTAGTATATGAGCTAAAGCAATGACCCAGAGGATCGGAAGTTTGGTAGGGGAGAATTCTTGTTTAATTAAGGTATCGCTCTTACAGCGTTATGTCAAAATTATGATTAGTATTTTTCGACGAAGCTATTGCTCTTATGTAACTCTTTGGAGGTTTTCCTGTAAGATAAAACTCGTCGAAAATCCAATTTCTATTCTATTTTTCGATGGGATATTATCGACAAAGTTAACTCTCATATGGAGCTCATTGGATCTTCATCTAAGGGGAGATCGAAGATTCAATCTTAAACCTCTAATCTATTCGTTCAATTGTGTTTTCCTCTAGATCGATCAGAAAATGATCCGAGGGTAAGGAGTAATACAATTTGCTGAAAATGTCCAGAAACTTAATTAGCTCAGTGTTGAGATTAGGTTCTGAGCTTTGCTTCATTTTAGCTACTCCAGTGAAAAGCGTTTCATATTTTGAGATTCTTGTTTCAGGTATAAGTTTCCGGCCTATCTCATCGCCATTTTTGACTAGATAAAAATCCTCGATGATCTTCGGTGCATGTATATCTGAAGTTGGAGCCGCCTTTAATTGCTCTTGAAGAAATATATTTCCTTCTTCAGGCTTCATTTTGCTCCAATCGATTAGCGCATCCGAACTCATAGCAGTGAGTAGAGAAACAAGTTCTTTTGGCCAATCCGAGGGGATAAATCTGGATTTTGTTAGTTCGATCAAGTGATTCCGGGTGTATTCCAGGTAATTTTTTGATGCTAAAATGGTAGTGTCCCAAATTCCAGGATCTTGCTTTTCCAGCAGCCATCTATGCTCCATTCTATAGAGATCAAAGAATTCATTCATATGATCTACGTCTGACAGAGGAATGGTCTCAATTTCAAAATTGTCTTTCTTCGAGATTTTTGCAGTTTTATAAGCAGGGGGGAAAGCAGCCAAAGAGGGTACTTGGATATTATACATGGTATGGGTGGTTGATTGGTCTTGATAAACTCCGGTGTCATTGATATGCATGTGTCCGGCAAAATGAATGTGGATGCCTGCAGTGGCGTAGAGTTCGCTGGTTTCGTTGGTAGGCACGCGCTCCAGTTGAAATTTTCTAGGTCCAAAGAGTGATTTCATTTCTTCGGAAGCTCCATCATGAAACTCCACTAAGGGATAATGGCTAAAAGAAATTAGCGTTTTACCTCTTTTTTCTGCCTCTGCAGCTACTTTTTTAATCCAGTCTAGCTGATGCTTTTTGGAAATGGAAGCTTCATTAAATCCAACTGAGGAGCCTTTCCAGCCTTCTTTCAAATCATTTCCCGAGCGGGTGAATACATTTCCATCCAAAGCTAGCAGCCAGATTCCCTCGATAGGCTCAACTACATAACTGGCATCCGGTAGAAATAACCCTGAGTCCGAAAGTGGGTACATTCTCTGTTCGAGGTTAGCAGAGGCCATAGCTTGTTCGAAAGAATAGTTTTCATAGTCAAGCTCCTGGAAAGGATGTGCCCAAAATAGGTCTTTTTCATCAGGGAAAAAGCCAAAATTGCTCAAAACAGCGGTAACTTCAGGATAACCCCAGAAATTAATTTGATCCGACAGGGCTACTTGAAGTGATGGGAATAATTTTCGGTCACCCGCAATTGCCTGCTCGCCGCCATCCTTACCTAGGAAATCACTTTTTCCTGCAATTCCTCCATATGGTTTGACCGTATCATGATTTCCCGTAGTCAGAAAAAAGCGCATCCCAAACTTACTGGAATAGTGCTCAAGAATTTTCTGTAGAGCTATGACATTCATCGGTTGTCCATCATCGGTAAAGTCGCCCGGAAGCACTACGAGTTGAATTCCTTTTTTCTGCAGATCTTCCAATGCGCTGATGAAAGCAAAATAGTTTTCATTGAAAAGCCGGGTGGAATTCAACTGACTTTTCATGGTTCGAATTGTCGCGTATTTGCCGGTTTTTGGATTCAGAATTCCATTAAAATCAGGTGATTGCAGGTCTGCATAAACGTCCTGAAGATGGATGTCTGAGAGAAAAGCGATTTCAATCTCAGCTGATCCTTGCGCAACGAGCGGTGTATTGGCGCCGATTAATTGCATTGCAGCGCCAAGGATGCTTGGAAGAAGGTATTTTTTGTTCAAAATAATGCAGTAAAGCTATTTGTTGACCAATACTGGATTAGGTCTTTCGTACAGGTTTCCTTCGAAATTAACTTTGTAATCTGATTTGAAGAAGGTTGAAGGGTAATAATAGTCCGTTGAGATTACTTGTGCGCCAGAAGCTTTTGCCTTTTCAAATGTGGCGTAATCATTTGCTCTGGCCTGTTTCGTGTCAGAATCCGCGCGAGTTCGAATCATATATCCTTTATTAACCAGGTCTCTGATGTAGGCTTCATCTTTCACTGCATTATTAATAATCCTGAATCCAGCGGTAGAATTACCTTCTTTTTTATTCACAAAAAGCACCGCATGCCTTAGCTCAGGCTTAGCTTCGAGATATCGATCGATTTTCTCCTCACTTTCATCCAAAACAAAAAGGAATTTTCCTTTTGCATCATCCAATTTAGGCCAGTTTCCAGCCAACACGCCAGCTTCCAAATCAGCATACTTTCCTTTTACCCTATCTGGAGTGATTAGCTTATTCATTCCTAAATGTGTCCTTATTTCCAGGTCAATGCTATCCAGCGCAGCAGCAGTGAAAGGTAAAGTAGCGCGAGTGCCTGGGATGTTTCCATCTTTTGCATTGATCAAAATGAAAATAGGATAGTGCTCAGGATTGTTGTCGCTCCATTTTTTGAGTGCTGTCAAAGCATCCGCAAAAAGTAAGTAGTGTGACTGAAAATCCAGATCCTGCACATGAAACAGTTTCATTCCAGGCTTGGAAAGTGCATCGCTAGGATCATAATCAGAAATATTTCCTCCGCTGGCCTTGATTATTTCCAATCCTTTTGGGTTTGAATATCTTCCTCCTGCGGGATCGTGGTACACGTCAAGTTCCAAATTTCTAAGTCCCAGATCTAACTGCGATTCTAGCGGAATATGTGCGTATTCTAAACTTTGGGCAGCAGGCGGGTTCAATTTAGCCAAATAGTCAATTAGTTCTGGTGCCATTTGGCTTTTGTAACTATTGTGACTGCCGATTACCTGAATTTGGTTGATTTTGAGGTCTTGAGCAGAAATAGCAGAGTAAAAAAACAAGCAAAAAGCTAGAAACAGTACCTTGGTGGTGGTTTTCATAAGATGTATTTTGGATAGCAAGTTCCTACTAATTTGAAGATGATTTTTGTTTTTTGGTTCATGTTTATGTTATGATTTAGAGGAATCTGAAATCGAAGTCAGCTATACAATAGCTTTATTATTAGGGTATTAATTCTTTACGCTGGTTTCTGTGTTTTACTCAAATGCTTTATAGTTTATGAATATGTTAAGGCTTTGTTTTTTGAACATAATGAAGGCATTTAATCCTATTGAATACCCTAATTTTAGGCATGAATAAATCCTTTTTAACTCAGTTATTACTGCTACTACTGATTTCTTTTGGCCTTTCTGCTCAGAATCAGGCAGCATTTCAAATCCATTCCCACAACGACTATTTGCAGACTGTGCCGTTTTGGACGGCGTATGGTGCAGGAGCTACTTCTATTGAAGTCGATTTAATCCTGAAAGATGGTATGCTGATGGCTGCTCATGAAGTGGAGAGTATAGACTCTCGACGTACCATAGAAAGCTTGTATTTAGACCCAATTAAAGAAGGATTAAAAAATGATATTATTCCTTCCATCAATTTTCATTTGCTTGTGGACCTGAAGACGGAAGCTTATTCTACCTTGGAAGTATTAGAGCAAAGCATGTTGAACTATCAGGGTGTGCTTTTTTCTGAAAGTAATCCGGGTGGATTGAAATTGATCATTTCCGGAAATAGACCAAATCCTGACGATTATAAAAATTATCCGGATTGGATGCTTTTTGACTATCAAAGTAAGGAATTAAGCAAGGATTTGCCTTGGGATAAAATCGGAATGGTGAGCCTGAGTTTTAGGCAGTTTTCTATCTGGAATGGAAAGGGTAGAATGGTGGAGGAGCAACGGATAAAGATTCAAAACTTCATTGATTTGGTTCATAGTTTTGGTAAGCCTGTGCGCTTTTGGGGATCGCCGGATAGCAAGTCTGCATGGAAGGCTTTCTATGAAATGGGAGAAGATTACATCAACACAGATCATCCAAATGATGCTGCTGATTACCTCAGTAAGCTGACTAAAAGTGTCTATCATAATACCTCAAAACATGAAGTGTATCAGCCTACATTCGAACTGGATGGAGCCAATGTGCCTGTACGAAATGTGATTCTGATGATAGGGGATGGTAATGGCTTGGCTCAGATTTCTGCAGCTTTATTTTCCAATGGTAATCAATTGAACCTGACTCAGCTGAAGAATCTGGGTTTGGTGAAAACTCAAGCGGCAGACGATTTTACAACCGACTCAGCGGCAGGTGCGACAGCATATGCCACGGGAGAGAAAACGAACAATCGAGCGATAGGAGTGGGCCCTGATGGGAAGCCTCTTGTGAATTTGCCAGATATTCTGGATGAGTACGGTTTTGCGAGTGGCATCATCACCACGGATCAACTGACAGGGGCAACGCCAGCCTCTTTCTATGCGCATCATCCTGAGCGTGACGATGCAGATCAGATTGCATCGTATTTGTCTAAAAGTAAACTGGACATGTTTATCGCTGGTGGAGGAGCAAAATTTTCCTCAGAGTCGAAAAATCTCCAAGATGCTGGTTTTACCCTGGTGGAGAATCTGGGCGAAACATCGGCGGAGAGAATAGGTTATTTTGTTGCAAATGATGCTTTGCCTAAAAAGCTGGAAGGAAGAGGAGAATATTTGGTAGAGAGTACGGCCTTTGGTCTTGACTTTTTAGCGAAAAAAAATGCGCCTTTTTTCCTAATGGTGGAGGCAGCCAATATCGATTCGGGAGGGCATGAGAATAACAGCTCCATGATAGTTTCCGAAATGTTGGATTTTGATCTGGCAATAGCTGAAGTGATACAGTTTGCAGACCAAAATCCCGGAACTTTGGTGATCATTACTGCCGATCATGAGACTGGCGGGGTTTCTATTCCGCAGGGTGATATTACGTCTGGCGCAGTAGAGCTAGCTTACCATTCTGATGATCATACCGGGATTATGGTTCCTATTTTTGCTTATGGCGCACATTCGGGTGATTTCAGAGGTGTTTATGAAAACACAGAGATCTTTCACAAAATCATGAAATTGGTAAAGCAATATCACTCCAAATAAGTTGCTTTCTATCGCTTGCCTACCAAAGTGAATGGCAGCATAAAGATGTTTCTGATCAGGTCAAAGGAAAGATCAACAGCAAATCCCAATAGCCTAAAAGGAAGTAATAGAAGCCATACTATTGGGTAGAGGAGAAGAGCGATAATGGCTAATGGCCAGCAAAGGATAAAAAGGATGCACCAAAGAAGGAAGCTTAGCATGTGGTTGGATTTGATTTAGGAGCAAAAATTGCAAAATATGTTCCAGCTCCAAAAAACACCTTCTCTGTCATGGAGATGGTGTTTTTATAGTTTTAGCTGTTCATTTATGAACAGGGTAATATCATGAAATCGGGCAACAATTGCTATTCCTTACTTCTACCTATCTATCTCTCCAAAATACCTCTTCAGCGTATAATCTGGCTGCCAGCGATCTGGTTTTCTAGTAAGTTTGGCTGGATCATACTCAAGTGGTTTGATCACCTTGGTAGTCAAAGCAGCGGTGTCACCTGAAGCTTTCTGCCAGTCTTGTAGCTGTTTCATCAACTCATCTTTGGTGCTGGAATACTCCTTGTTTTCAGCAAGATTATTCAATTCCAAAGGATCGTTTTTCAAGTTGAAAAGCTGGGTGTAATCACGTTCTGGATACCTGATCAGCTTCCATTCTGGTGTCCTCACTGCCCGCACCGTATATCGGTAGGCAGTAAAAAGGCTATTTCTCACTTCTGTTTCTTTTCCATTGAGAATAGGAGCCAAGCTCTTTCCATCAACCTGAGTTGGCTTCGGTAAACCAGCCAATTCGGATAAGGTAGGGTAAAGATCATAGAGATAGACCATGGCATCGAAGGTTTCGTTCTTCGGAACTCCAGGGCCTTTGATGATCATAGGTACGTTGGTGCTGTGCTCGTAGAGACTTTGCTTTCCAAGCAATCCATGACTTCCCGCTGCCAAACCATTATCAGCCGCATAAACGATGATGGTATTGTCGTAAAGATTATTGTCTTTCAGGGTTTGGATGATTTTTCCAATCTGAGTATCCAAGTGAGTTACCAACGCATAATAGTCAGAAAGTATCATCTGGATCACCTCAGGCTTTCTTGGCCAGCCGGTAAGTAATTCGTCACGTACCATTAAGTTATCGAATTCGAAAGGATGATATGGTTTGTAATTTCCCGGAAGAGGTAAAGAACCATCCGGATAGTGATTGATGTAGCCAGCTTCCGGAGAATACGGATCATGAGGTGCAGTGAAAGCTACGTAAGCAAAGAAGGGTTTGTCTGAACCTGATTTCGCGTGTGAATTGATGAAATCAATCGCCCCTTGGGCAAAAACCTCTGTAGAATAACCTTTGTTGGTTGCTTCTCCGAGTTTTCCGTTTTCGTCATAATCACGCATAGCTACACTGTAGTGATCAGCCATTCCGCCTAGATAGACATTTTTTGCCTGCTGGAAACTCGCTTCGAAAGCCTCCTTTTCATTATGCCATTTGCCGGTACCGAATGTAGAATATCCTGCCTGAGCAAAGTCCATAGGCATGGTTCGCTCATCCTTGAGTTTGTCATAAACGTGAAATAAGCTTTTGCCACTGAGTAACATAGCTCGGCTTGCTGCGCAGACTGCCCCGTGATTTCCACCCATTACATAGGCATTGGCAAAACGACTCCCTTCACTAGCCAACTGATCCAGATTTGGCGTTTGAATGTAGGGATTTCCGGACGCGCCCAGTGCATCTGCACGCTGATCATCTGCGAAAAGAAAGAGGACGTTTGGTTTACTCTGCGGTGTCTGGGCTAAGTTGTCTTGTATTGTAATAAGGGATAAAAGCGCTAAGCCTAGACCGAAAACTGTGATTTTACTGTGCATTATTTGATTCGAGCTGTGTATAACCGTATTTGGCTATGACTTTTTCTTTTTCTTCTTTGCCTTTTTCAGTCAGGTAGGGATTGATTATTGCCCAGATACTTTTGACCATTTCACCCTTTTCAGTAAAGTTGTAGGCAATCAATACTTCACGTTGTGATAGCCAAAAGGAAATAACCATACGGATAATATGTTGGATTCTCTCAGCTTCTTCAGCGTAATTACTTGCGATAAAGTTCTCTTCAATTAGCCTTTCGAATAGAAGTTCAGTTTGAGATTTTCTGAGTTCTAAGGTGCTTTGTATCAATTTGCTTACCTCCGGGAATGAGCGGGTAATTTCCAGGACGTCTAAGTTGAAAAATCTATAACGGTACTGAAACTCTTCAAACTGGATCAATAGCAAATGGAAGTTTTCTATTGAGGAATTAATAGTGTTTTGGTTTTCATAAATGCCACTCATTTCCTCCCTCATTTTCTCATGGATTGCCAATAGCAAGTCCTCTTTGGTTTTGTAGTGGTAATCTAAATTACCATGGCTAATGCCTATTTCTCCAGCAATATGTCGACTAGTCACACCTTGGACGCCTACCTCGTTGTATTGCTTGATGGCAGTTAATAAGATTTTATCCTTTGTTTTGATCTTTTTAGATTTTTCCATTTCGATTTATTGATAGATAAAAAAGATGGGCACTCAAGATAATCTGAATTAATAAAAAAGGAGATTATAAGTAATTATTATTGTAGATATCATTCAAATTTATTCTCAATTAGTCTAATTGTATTAACCTTTTTCGTTGCCAGGATTCTGATGTGGGTTTTCACTTATGAATGAGATGATTCATAGAGAATACATAATTTGAGTGTACACCTTCGAGTTGAATTTCTGTTCCAAAATATATAAAATAGTGCGTATGCACTATTTTATTGTCGGAAAAATTTATTCCAGTGGATACCCTTTAATCACCACACTTGTATTTGCTGTATTTCAGAAGCAAAATTCTGTTTCGATAATTAGATCTTTAAATGCCAATATCTTTTTTATCTAAAAGAATCTAATGTATTGATTATTAAAAATTATGGTTTTATGTGTCAATTTTGGAAGTTCAATCCTTAAGCGGGATAAAAACAATAAATGAATCATCGCCTTGTTTAGCGGCTAACCCTAAGGTGATCAGATTTCCACTTTCTTGATATACAAATGGTCGTTCTAGTCTATCGGGTTTGAGGATAGATCCGTCTTTCATCTTTATTTCTTTTGGCATGATTCGATACTCTGAAGCTTTTTGCCATTGGAGACCATCAGAAGAGCTGACCAAACCTATAAATCCATCAGACGCATGGAAGATCCCATAGTAAACTTCACGCTGCTCATCGTACCAAAGTGACATGTCTTCGGTGTCCAAATAATCAATTACCGGGTCAGGTTGAATCTCATAAGGTCCATCAGGGTGATCGCTTATAGCTATAGCCTGATTTCTGATAAATTTTGTTTCATTTGGTTTATCACCTTTGACAATCATATAATATCTCCCATCCTTGCCTCGGGTCACCGCTGGATTCACGGTCAAAGTCGTGATAGGGCCTGAAGGTTCTATAAGGGGCACGGACTGTCTCACCCATGGACCAGAAAGCGAATTTGAAACAGCCACTCCGGTACGCTGATTTGATCTGAGAATATGCCTGTTTGGATCTTTCAAATCCTTCTGGCTAAAACTCTTTAAATCACTTTCTGAATAATCTAAGTTATCACCCAGATTCGTGGATATGTAGTAGAGGTAATACTTGCCCTCAAAGTATTTGATCTTGGGATTATGTGCAGTTATGGCGTCCCAATGCCCTTTTCCATTGCTCTTCAAAACTGTTTCCTTGTATTCCCAAGGTCCTGTTGGGCTGCTCGACACAGCATGAGCTATCTCAGAGTAAACTAACCAGCCTTTAAAACTGGTGGATTTTGGCCATCGGGAATAAAAGAGATGGTACATATCATCATTTCCTTTGACAATCGATCCGCCCCAATTGCAATAACCTTCCGTTCGAAAGATATTTTCGGTATCCACTGGCAGAATGGATTTAGAAATTTGCAAGTCATCTTGCGCGAAACAAATTGTCTGGAGCGACAGCCAACCTAAAATCCCTAGGGCATACCTTGCAATGGGTACTTTTTTAAAAGAAATATTCATTTGAAGATTGTTTTAGAAACCTGTTGAGCAATTTTGGTAGTTGGCTACCGTGCTCCCTTAATAGTAGTATTCGTATTGTAAAAGATCCGCGCTCATTCCTGGCTCCATGGGAGTTAGGTACTTGCCATCCTTGACAATTGCCGGGGACTTAAAATACTCACGTAAATGAGGAATGTATTCCAAAAGCAAAGCAGGATGTCCCAAAGTAATATGATTGAATAAGACCAAATGCTGGTGAATCTGTCCCATATCTCCCACGTGTGGGACTACCGGTATATTGTATTTGCGGGAAAGTAAACTGATCAAAATGAACTCAGAAACTCCACCTACCCGTACAGCATCCACCTGATTGAATGACATGCATCCAGATTGAATGAAGTTTTTGAATATCACCTTGTTCGGAACATGCTCGCCCAGCGCAAGAGGTACATCGACCGATTTTGCCAAAGCCATATGGGCAAAGACATCATCTGGATGAGTTGGTTCCTCTATCCAATAAGGATTGAGTTCTTTTAATTTGGAGCAAATATCAATTGCTTGAGGTAAATTCCATTGCTGATTTGCATCAAACATAATGGTGGCCTGATCTCCAGCTACTTTCCTCACCAATTCGGCTCTTCGGATATCATGAGCTGCATTTTGAGCTCCTACCTTTAGTTTCATTGCAGCGAACCCATTATCCATAGCAGCTTCCACATTTTGGATGATTTTTTCGTCAGAATAATTGAACCAGCCAATCGAAGTATCGTAGCCAGGGTAACCAGTTTTGATGATGTTTTCACGTGCTGTAATTCCAGCTTTCTGATTTTTGATCAACTCAATGGCCTCATGCTTTGGTAGAATGTCCTCATAGTAAGAGAAGTCCAGCGTGTTTACCAATTGCTCAGGACTCAAATCAGTAAGTAATTTCCACAAGGGAACTTCTTCCGCTTTTGCCCAAAGATCATAGCAAGCATTCACTATCGCTGCCAATGCCAATTGAACCACGCCCTTATGCGGGCCTAACCAACGGAAGTTTGGGTCATCTGCCATTTTTTTATAGGTAGTTCCAAAGTCCGACATCAGTTCATAGATCTCTTTACCTTCTATGTGTTTGACTAGGTATTCTATCGCGTCGCAAACAATTTTATTTCCAGATCCTAAAGTGAAGGCAAGACCTACTCCTTCCAACTCAGTATCAGTGGCAAGCTTACAGACTGCATAGGCATAAACGGGATTAGTATGTACAGCATCAGATCCCGCGCCGTCCTTTAAGTCAAAGCGCATGTCACTCGAAAGGCCTTTTTTAATTACAATAGATTTTCTCATTCTTAAAATGGTTTTGCTGATTTTAATACAGCATAGGTTGATTGCATAGGTTTTAATTTGCAGGGGTCACTGCGAGAGGTATTTGTATATTAAATGAACTTCCGTCCTTTTTGTCGTTCACATTTTCCACAGCGGCTGCGCAATAGAGGTAAAGCGGAATTCCATCATCACTAAGTAGTAGTTGAGGTCGCTCCAGACGATCTAAATGAAGGATTTCTCCATTTTCAAGAGTAACCTCCCGTTTCATAAAAAGAGGCTCGCTCGTGATTTCCCATTTGATGCCATCTTCAGATTTTAGGATCGCCAGGACTTTCTTTTCGCTTTTAGCCACAGTGCCAGTAAAGTCTTTGACCACTGCAAAAAAGCAGTCGTATTTAGTAGAGAACCAGACGTAAGGATCTTCTGTGCTGGCAATTTTCCCGTCCGGCATACGTACATCGAAGATGAATTCATCCCTTGCCGTAAATGGCCCTACAGGTGTGGGTCCAGTCGCTACTCCATGAACACCCTTCCAGGATGGTTCGTAGATGTTTCCTTTGAAGAAAAGCATGTATTCCTTTGTCTTCGGGTTGTAGTCCACGGAGGGATTCACCACAATCAGGTTATCTGGCTTAGCTACGGTTCCTTCAGGAGAAGGATTGACTACTTGGTTAGGCTTGACACGTGTCCGTGGACTTAATAGCGGCTCTGTAGGCCGAGTGAATTTCCCTGCTTCCAAATCTTCAAAGGAATCGAATTTGATCACACCAAGTTGTTGGCTTTGCTGCACACGATTTCTCTTATCCACATCTGGAGCGGTTTGCTCTCCAGGGTCTTTTCCGCCTATATAATAGAGATAGAATGATCCATCAAATTCCTTCACATGTGGATTGTGGACGCCTTGCGCATCCCAAGCATCTACATTTCCATCGTAGCGGGCACCTCGAAGAATAATTTTTTGGAACTCAAAATCCCTGTCAGGATAGTCAGAGATAGCATGTCCAATCTTGCTTTCCAGGACCCAGCTTTTATTAAACTCCTCTTTATCAGCCCCACTTTCCCAGAGAGCAAAGAGCATGTGGTATTTCCCATCTTTACCTTTTACTACTGAACCTCCCCAAACGAAATAATCCTTCAGTTTCAAGGTGGAAGGTCCGTCCAGAAATTGATTTTCTTCGCCTTGTTTCAGCACTGCCTGTACAGGCAAAGGCTTCACTTGAAACTGTGCAGTAGCAATTCCTGAAATGGAAATCAGAAAGCAGGCTAAAGCTATTTTCTTCAATGCAGTTTTCATTTCGAAGCTTGATAATTTATACCCAAATCATTGTCTCTTATCTCAGCCAATTTTTTCTTAAGGATTGCCTGTAATTCATCTAGAGTTGCTTTGTGCGCTGGATCATGGGCAAGATTTGTAAATTGCTGGGGATCATTTTCCATATCAAAAAGCTCCATTCCTGCTGAGGCATCCTCATTGTACTGTATATAAGCCCACTTATCTGTGCGAATCAAAAAGGACTTGCCTCCCTGCGTGACAGAGAAAGCATAATCCCGCACTTTTTTCTTAGGATTGTGTAGAACAGGAACCAGACTTTTCCCCTGAATAGCCGCTGGATATTCCAATCCTGCCAAGTCAGCCAATGTAGGGTAGAGGTCCAGTAGCTCTGTGAAAGAGTTTACTACAGCCGGTTTTTTGCCAGGCACCTTGATCATCATCGGCACGAGAACAGACTCTTCGTGCAAACTCACTTTCATCCAGAACTCGTGCTCATCCAGGTGGAAACCATGATCCGAGGTGAAAATCACAATTGTATTGTCTTCCAATCCTTCTTCTTTCAGCGTCTTTAACACCTTCCCAACTTGCGCATCCATATAGGAAACTGCTGCATAATACCCAGCAATTGCCTTTTGCTTCTGCACGTCATTCATCTCCGCATTGACACTGGTGACGTAGTTTATACCACGTTCAGGTATATCATCCCAATCATTCTCTACCTGCTCTGGTAGCTTAATTTCTTCATATGGAAATGGATCGAAATACTTTGCTGGCGCCACAAAAGGCACGTGAGGTCGAACCAATCCTACTGCTAGAAAGAAGGGCTTGTCTTTATGTTGGCGGATCAATTCGGATGCTTTTTCGGCTGTTTTACCGTCAGAATGTACCAAGTCATCCCCGTCAGCTTGGACTATAGTCATCACATTTCCACCTTTTCGCTCTATGCTTCCGTCAGGGTTGTTTTGCACCAGTTCTGCTTTACCTGCAGCCGTCCATTCAGGACCTTGGGAGTTAAATTTCTCAGTCCAGGAAGCAGGATCATCTGTTCCATCTGACCCTTTTTCTATATCGATCGGCACGCCCATATGATAGATTTTGCTCACTCGGGCTGTGTAGTAGCCATTTTGCTTAAAAAGCTCAGCCAAAGAAGGTCGGTCAGGACCTACATTTTCCCTACCGCTTACGTAGCCATAGGTTTGCGTAGCATTGGGATAATAGCCAAACATAAAGGAAGCACGGGATGGTCCGCAAACTGGATATTGTGTGTACGCGCGGGTAAATAGTGTGCTCTCCTTCGCCAACTGATCGATGACTGGGGTTTTTGGTGCCGGATTTCCGTATGCTCCGAGGGCTGTCGTAGTCAGATCATCAGAGATGATAAACAACACATTTGGCTTGTTCTTTTCTTGGGAAAAAGCTGTAAGTGATAGTAGACAACAGATGATGTAAAGTAGTTTTTTCATGAGGATCAACTTATTTTACCGAATGGGACTCCACCCGTTTCGGATGCTTTGTAAACTGTTTCGACGAGTTTCATAGTCTGAAGAGCGTCTGCTGTACTGTTTGGTAAATGAGTTCCAGGATTTTCGCAGGTTACCTGCAAGGCCGCCATCGAGCCGATGAATGCATGAGGAAACCAGCCACCCTTCAGCGGAATTTCCTGCCAGCCTTTAGGATCATCTAATAGACAGTACTCCATCTTTGGAGCCTGACCTTTGGGATAGTCTAGAGATAGCCCAATCGTTATTTTGATTGCGCCTTTTGTTCCTTCTATTTTGAAGTAGGATTCTTGGTTTTTTAGACCAAACTCATGTCCATGATTTGTTAGAATTCTGGCTTGGGTGAATTCATCGTAATCCAAAATGATGGAGCTTCGTGTATCTGCCAATTCTGTCATTTTGGGATGACGGATGGTGCTGGCATGTACCCGCGAGGGATTTCCCATAAATGAGCGAATCAAATCCAAGTAGTGAACGCTGTGGTAGAGCACTTCCATTCTAGGTTTTTCTTTCAGAAATTCCCAAAGATGCCAGGGTGTAAAGACGCATACTTTCAGCTCCAAGTCATAAATTTCCCCAAGCAAACCCTGCTTAATCATATCCTTGGCTGCTAGCATATAAGGAGCAAACTTCAATTGGAAATTCACTGCTGCGATCAGCTTCTTTTTGAGACAGAGCTCATGGATTTCAGATGCTTCAGCCAGTGCTTCGCCCATTGGCTTTTGGATCAACACTGCCGTGCCATTAGGCAACTGCTCAAGAATCTGGATAATCTGATCTGCTGGGACGGCAAGGTCGATTATCGCGTTTTGCTCAACGGCGGCTTTAATCAATTCCGATAAATCAGAAAATGTCTGAGATACAATTGGAAACTCAGCTTTTGCAGTCTCACTTTTCGCTTTATCCAAATCATAAACTCCCATGACCTTCCATCCAGCCAAGGTATAAGCAGGTAAGTGAGCATTTGTCACTATCCCACCTGCACCTATAATTGCAATAGGGCGAGGGTTCTGAGGAAGTATAGGAGACTGATTTAAATTCATATTTGCTTTAATAGAAAATCATGTAAATGGTTAGCATTATGGCTACAAGGAGGGCACTCAACACTTTTGTTTTGGTAGAGGACGATTCTATGCTGAGATAGAAATCTCCGGTAACGGAACTTGCCTGTTTATCAGTAAATGAAGTGGCCCAGTAAATCAAACTGGAGATCAGAAAGAAAATATAGGTTTGCCTAAGCCAATTGATACCAAGTCCCTCGCTACTGGAAATGTAATTTTCTACTCCTCCGATCGGAATATACTTTTCTATCATGAAAATCACTCCGGCAAATAAACTCCCACCAAGTAAGGTGACAAAAGCAGCAGTTGAAGTTCCTTTTGGAGACAAAATTCCAAATAAGAAAACCGCAACTATAGATGGAGCGAAGATGGAAAACATCTGATTGATGAGTTCGAAAATGGCGCCAAGGTTGCCTAAGAATGGAGACCACGCCACAGCCAGCACTAAAACCGCTATTGCCGAAATTCGTCCAATTCTGATCTTCCTACTATCCGATAGATTTGGGTTGATTCTTCCAAAAACATCATATACTAAGAGTGTGGAGCAGCTATTCAATGCCGCTGCCACAGAACTCATCACTGCTGCGAGTAAAGCTGCCACCATCAATCCTTTTAGCCCGATTGGCATTAGATTCATAATCATAATCGGAAGCACTGATTTGGTGTCACCACCTATTTCATCTTTGAATAAAGCAAAGGCAAGAATCCCCGGAATCACCATGATAAAGACTGGCAGGATCTTCAGAAAGCCTGCGAAAATGGCTCCGAGTTTTGCCTGATTTTCTGATTTGGCACCAAGGACACGCTGTACGATCGTCTGATCTGTACACCAATACCATATACCTAAAATCAAATGCCCGAAAAGCATATCCAGAAAAGTGAAGCCTTTCGCTTCCGAATCAAAAGCTACTGCATGGAGACGGTCGGCTGTAACAGTATTTTTTAATTCCGCATAGCTAGTAATTCCTACATCTGGAAGTGCAAAAATTGCAAGTAAAGTCACCGTTAGCGAACCTAAAATTAGGATCACTGTCTGAATAGTTTCGGTGACTACGACTGAAGTAAGCCCACCGATAATGGTATATATTCCGGTTGCAAGGGCAATAATTACAATGGAGCTGAGGATGTTAATTCCGAATATTTGCTCGAAAACTACCGCCCCTGCATAGAAGCTGACACCAATATGCATAAATAGAGCCGCCAGTATGCTGAATATTGCAAGAATGATACGGGAACGCTGATCGTATCGCTTTTCCAAAAACTCAGGAAGCGTGGTGATTTTCGTTCTTAGATAGAATGGTATAAATACAAAAGCGAGTACGAGCAGTTCAAATGCTGAGAACCATTCGAAGTTCCCCCAAACTATGCCGTCTATAAATCCTGATTCTGCTAAACCTACCAAATGGACGGTAGAAATATTAGAGGCAAAAAGTGAAGCGCCGATTACAGACCAGGTCAAAGATTTCCCCGCAAGAAAATAGCCTTTACTAGTTTTCCTCTTTTTGGAAGAAAACCATAGCCCAATGACAACTATTGCCAGCAGGTACACAATTATTATTAGTAAGTCTAATGCGCTTATTGAGGTCATTGCATCGGGTTGTTGAATACCAAATATGGGGCATAAACAATTGCCTTTATTGGTAAATCGCTACTAACATAATTAAATTAGTGCTAGAGCCCTAGTTTGTCTCTTAATTTTTTGTTCACTAATAGTATTAGGTTAATTTTCCGATGATATTACCAGCGCATTAACAATGGAATGTTTGGTCTATCGAAGCGATGTAGATTTATTAAGTGCTTAATTTCTGTTTTGAATTCCAGCACTTAATACCGTACAAGCCATGGAATTTTGATAGATTTTCTTCTAAACGGCATGATTTGATCAAATAACTATAAATTCGAACTTCAATAAAAAAATACACTATGTCTGAGTCAAAACTCTATTTTCTTTTTTTAGTTGCGGCTTTTGCATTTAGCTGCAACGCTAAGGAGGAGCAAAAGCAACCCCAAAAGCCCAATATTATCTTTATCATGGCTGATGATCACGCTTATCAGGCCATTAGTGCCTATGGTGGAGGGTTGAATGAGACGCCAAACATAGATCGAATAGCAAAAGAAGGAGCGATTTTTACGAGAGCAACAGTGACTAATTCCATCTGCGCTCCAAGCCGTGCAGTTTTGCTAACTGGTAAGCATAGTTTCATGAATGGCAAAGTGGATAATATCCAGCCATTCAATTGGGATCAGGATAATTTCCCGAAACTGATGCAGGCAAATGGCTACACTACAGCACTAATTGGTAAGATCCACTTGGACGGACAGCCTCAGGGTTTTGATTATTCTATGGTTTTGCCTGGACAGGGTCACTATTATAATCCCGACTTTTTAATCAATGGGGAGAAAAAGCGAATAGAAGGCTACGTCACAGATATTACTACCGATTTGGCTTTGGACTGGTTGGAAAATGGACGAGATAAGGAAAAGCCTTTTGTAATGCTTTATCACCAAAAGGCTCCTCACAGAAATTGGAAGCCAGCGCCAGAGTACTTGACATTGTATGATGACAAGGAATTCACTCCTCCGACTAATTTCTTTGATGAAGAAACGAATTACCAAGGCAGAGGAACAGCTGCTCGTGAGCAGGAAATGGAAATCGATGAGATTATGCGTTGGGGTCGTGATTTGATGCTGGAAGTAAATCCTAACGGTGATAGTACTGGTTTGGCAGGAGATTTAAAGCGATTCAATCCTGAGCAATTGAAGGCTTGGAGAGAAGCTTTTGATCCAAAGAATGCAGCTTTCCTAAAAGCTTACGGACAACTGGACGAGAAGACCTTGAGCATGGAGAAGAAACGTGAGATCGCGATCTGGAAGTACAATCGCTACATCAAAAATTACCTGCGTACAATCAAATCCGTGGATGATGGAGTAGGAGAGGTTTTGGATTATTTGGAAGCAAATGGTTTGGCAGAAAACACCATCGTAGTTTATACTTCTGATCAAGGATTTTACTTGGGAGAGCATGGCTGGTTTGATAAGCGATTTATGTACGAGGAATCTTTCCGTACTCCGCTTTTGGTAAAGTATCCAAAAGAAATCAAGCCAGGAACTACCATCAAAAACTTGGTTCAGAATCTTGATTTTGCGCCTACATTCCTTGACTATGCAGGTATTGAAGCTCCGACTGAGATGCAGGGCGAGTCTTTCAGAAAGCTAGTCAGCGGAGAAAGTAAAGAATGGAGAGACGCCGTTTACTACACCTATTACGAATACCCTGCTGAACATAGCGTGAAGCGTCATAATGGCGTCGCCACCGATAGATACAAGCTGATTCACTTCTATTATGACATCGATGAGTGGGAACTTTACGATCTGGAAAAAGACCCTAGTGAAATGAATAATGTCTACGATAATCCTGAGTATGCTGAGGTGAGGGAAATGATGCACAAGAAATTTGAGGAGGTTCGCGAAAAGTATGGAGACAGCGATGCGAATGATAAGCGTTTCCTGGATGAGTATATGGAAGTTTATAACAAGAGGAATGGAAAGTGATATTAGTATCCGGAAAGATGCCAGTTCCCTTTATTTCTTTGGTAAACAGGTTGGAAGACCGAAGACCGGAGACCGAAGTAGCCTTAAACTTAGCATCTGCCAAATCCTATGATACTTTTGTCAAATAGTATAGATGGTTGAAATAAGTATAGCATTAAAATAAGTAGGTTTTATAGGAATTATCAAGTTTCCACAATCATTAGGACTAAAGCGTATCTTTGAATGTAATGAAGAAATTATATGTCATAGCAGGATGTAATGGAGCAGGGAAAACCACAGCTTCTTATACAATTTTGCCAGAGATTCTTGATTGTAAGGAATTTGTCAATGCTGATGAAATTGCACGCGGAATTTCTCCTTTTCAGCCAGAAAAAGCGGGAATAGAGGCAGGAAGATTGATGTTGAAGCGAATTAAAAAACTGTTAGACTCAGGAGAAAATTTCGCCTTTGAAACCACTCTTTCAACTAGAAGCTATGTCCAGTTTATTGATAGAGCAAAGGAATTGGATTATCAAGTGACTTGCTTATTTTTTTGGCTTAATTCTGAAGAATTGGCTATTTCAAGAGTGAAAACAAGAGTAAAAGAAGGAGGTCACCATATTCCAGAAGATGTAATTAGAAGGAGGTATAAAGGTGGTCTGAAGAATTTTTTCAATTTATTTCTGAATAAAGTGGATAACTGGCTATTTGTAAATAATTCAGGAGATGATTATGAGATTATAGCAGAGGGGGCTTTGAATGAAGAGACAATTAATAATGTTAAACAATGGGAAGAATTAAAAGGGCATTACTATGGGAACTAAAGAACAGTTGAAAGAGGAAAGGGATAGAATAGTCAAAGGTTTAGAGGAAACTTACAGAAAGCTTATAGAATACAAAAAGCAAAAGAAAAGCCCAATGATTGTGGTAAGGAACGGGAAAATTGTAGCGGTTGACCCCAATGAAATACTACCCACCACATTGTACAAGCGAAATCCGGGCTGAATTTCTTAAACTTCGCATTGTTACTCCTATTGCAATTGGGAGAAGGGAGCTCTATAAAAAGCTTCGAAAACCTTCACTACGTGCATTTTTGACCGATACTTAATTATTTGTCGATGAAATTGGAGCACAAATGCCGATTTGACTTTAATAGGCAAGTCAGGCACTTGTGAATTATTACAACCAAAATGCATTAACGCTAAACCAAAACAAAATGAGCAATACCAAAAAAGCATACATCGCAGGAGGCTGCTTCTGGGGGATGGAAGATCTCTTCAGAACACGTCCGGGAATCGTAGATACAGAAGTTGGTTACCAAGGTGGTGAAAATGAAAATCCAACCTATAAAAACCATCCAGGTCATGCTGAAGGCATAGAATTGACCTATGATCCAAGCCAAACGTCATTTAAAGAAATTTTGGATTACTTCTTCAGAATGCACAATCCTACGACGGTGGATCAGCAGGGAAATGACATGGGCTCGAGCTATAGATCAGCGATTTTCTACCAAAATGAGGAAGAAAAAGCGGAAGCTCAGGAAATGATTGACTTGGTCAATGCATCCGGTAAATGGCCTGATAAGGTAGTGACTACGTTGGAACCTTTTGCGCCGTTCTGGCCAGCAGAAGACTATCATCAGGATTACTTGGTGAAAAACCCGAATGGATATACTTGTCACTTCTTGAGGTTTGAGGAGAGTTTTATTGAGGGGTGAGGAAGACGGATGACCGATGTAGGGTGCCCGATGTAAGGTGAACGAAGACGGAAGACCGAAGACGGAAGACCGAAGACGGAAGACCGAAGACGGAAGTAGGCTGATGTCTAAAGTTAAGTATTTCTTATGAAGCTTTTGACTCTTTGCCTTTCTGCCAGTATGAAAAACAAGCAATAAAAGAAGAGGTCAGATCAATTGTTGAGGCCGCACCGGTCATCGGACATCCGACATCCGGCAAACCAACGAAAGTGTAGCAACTGACATCTTTAAACACAAATATCTATACTCAAAAAACCACCTTAAAATGAAGCATAGTTTAAAATCTTTTTTCCTCAGTTCCTTGGCTATACTTGCTTTTGCATGTAAAACCGAAGAGGCTGAAAAAACTGCGGAGCGGCCAAACATCATCTTTATCATGTCGGATGATCATGCGTATCAGGCTATTTCTGCTTACGACAATACCTTGATCGAAACTCCGAACATTGATCGCATAGCGAAAATGGGGATGCTTTTCACTAATGCATCTGTGACCAATTCTATCTGTGCGCCTTCTAGAGCAACCATTTTGACTGGAAAACACTCGCACATCAATGGAAAAGTGGATAATCATTTTCCCTTTGATACCACAAATGTGACTTTCCCGCAGATCCTTCAGGATGCAGGATATCAGACGGCCATGTTTGGAAAGTTGCACTTCGGAAACAGTCCAAAAGGCTTTGATCAATTCAAGATTTTGCCAGGTCAGGGTGCTTATTACAACCCTGATTTTATCACCAAAAATGAGGGAAACATCAAAGTTGAAGGCTATGTGACGGATATCATCACAGATATGACCTTGGATTGGTTGCAAAATGAGCGCAAGGCCGATCAGCCTTTTATGTTGATGTACCTTCACAAGGCGCCACATCGCGAATGGCTTCCGGCTGAAAGACATGTAGAGGAATTCACCAACAGAACTTTCAAAGAACCGGCGACACTTTTCGATGACTACTCAGGAAGAGGTAGAGCTGCGCACGAGGCTGAGATGAATCTCCTGACAGATATGCACTGGTCTGGGGACTCAAAAGTTTACCCGGAAGTGATGGACGAATTGGGCATAGAAGGAACATCCGGTTGGGACAAGGGAGCTTTTGATAGAGAAGTAGGCAGAATGAATGAAACTCAGCGTGCCAACTGGGACAAGGCGTATATGAAAGTGAATGAAGACTTCAAAAAAGCCTACCCAACCATGACGGAAGAGGATAAAATGAAGTGGAGATATCAGCGCTACATGCAGGATTACCTAGGCACGATCAAAGCTGTGGATGAAAATGTAGGTCGGGTGTTGGATTATTTGGAAGCAAATAATTTGATGGAAAATACGATAATCGTCTATACCTCTGACCAAGGTTTTTACCTAGGAGAGCACGGTTGGTTTGACAAGCGATT
>TARA_R110002020_G_scaffold473448_1_pt1 | contig 35084 bp, 25 predicted proteins | sample TARA_R110002020 | Tara Oceans TARA_R110002020 (sample SAMEA4396489) | marine metagenome | biome: Westerlies Biome; feature: [MES] marine water layer (ENVO:01000295) within the mesopelagic zone...; material: water (ENVO:00002006), including particulate matter (ENVO:01000060) such... | reverse complement strand
GGATTGAATAATAAAGTGTTAATGATTAAATGTTTATTTGTTTATCTGATGTAAAACTAGTCATGCTGTCATTGTATTTATGGCTATTTTCGGTGGATGACCGGTTGCTGTAGATGAGTTCATGCTTTCAATCTTTAAGCTTTCGCGAAATGTAAAGAGCAAAAAGAGATACACAGAAAGCAATTTTTAGTGAAGGCGCTAAAAGAAAACAGAAACTTTGAGGTAAAGGTTTATTTCGTGAAAACGATAAATTGCATTATTATATATCGTAGAATGAAAAAGGTATCGGTCAGGTTTAAAATCGGGTCATTTATGCTGAAAATCGGTCAAATTACTATGAAAAGTAAAAAGGCACTCCACAAAAGTAGAATGCCTTTTTATTACTAAATACCAGTTGAATTATAACCGAAGATTATTTCGATATTATATACCGCTAATGGTGTAGATCAAAGTTGAGTTGTAGGTACCCGCTTTGTAATCTGCGAAATTTCCATCTTCTGCAAGAGAATACGTGAATTGCAGCCCTTTTTGTCCCTGCCCTGTGTATACACTTCCTATTCCTGTGATCACAGGTACAGAAACATCAGTTGGTTTTACTTCAATGGTTCCTGCTGCTGTACCTAGTGTACCATTGTCTGCAGTAAAAGTACTTTGATTAAGAACCAGTTTCACGCCGCTGGGGAAGTCATTTGCATTCTGGTCAAAACCTACAGTGATGTTTCTAAGCTGGCCATCTGCGACTACACTTGTATAGTTGAGCCACATAGGTGAGGTTTCTACGCTTTCAAATTCATACACACCAGCTTCTTTTGTTACGTCTGTAAGATCTAAAGTGATCGCGCTAACTTCTGCTCCTGAAGCATCTTCAATGTCTAACATTGCCAAAGTTGGTACATCTACTGTCAATGCCTGGCTAAAGGTATTGATGTCATTGTTGTCTGCCTGAGCGTTAGCGTCGATTGCAAATAAAGCTGTGATTGCTGCTGTAACTAAACTAATTTTTTTCATAATAAATGATTTAGGATTGAATAATAAAGTGTTAATGATTAAATGTTTATTTGTTTATTTCTGATGTAAAACTAGTTAGACTGTCCACGCTTTGCAGTCTGTTTTCGTTAGATGGCGCTTTGCTGTAGATGAATTAAGCTTTTTATTCTTTTAATAAATACAGAGGGATTAATCAGTCAGGTTCCAAATGAATAGAAAAGAATATTACAATTCATGGCTGGCTTTTCTTTAGATGAAATTGTTTTATGTCTTTTATTGCCAGCATAAATTGATTCAAAAATTAAAAAATCAATAACCTATTAAATACAAAAAGCCCTGGCGTGAGGGAGAGCGCCAGGGCAACAAACAGAATTTGGGGGGAAATGTATTTTAACTATGCAGCAGCTGTAGGTTCAAGTAATCTTGTAAGTCCGGCTACACCAAATGCATATTGTATCTTTTTATTGTCACATCCTACAAGAACGATTTGTTTCTCTTTTTGTTTTGCTTTCTCTATCAATAAGTAGATCATAAATGCTCCTGAAATATCTATATCATGAATTGAGTTCAGGTTTACAATAAGATAGTTAGTCCTGTCAAGAGCAACTTCAATTTTAAGTTGAGTCTCTGTTACATTATGACTATTTAATATTCCTTCTATTTCCAGAACATAATTATTGAGTTGTATTAGAGACATAATGCTGCTTGTTTAATTGTTATTGTTTTACAAAGATGGTTTGTATTTTAGAATTGCTCAGTTGATTTTCGGTGGCTGGGTAATTCGTGTAGATAAACTGTCATTTTTTGACTTTTATCTGAAATTATACTCTAATTAATTCAATTTAAGATATTTAATACAGTTTTCAATTTGTTGTATTTAACTCAAAATGGGTGAGGGTAAGGTTGTGAAAGTATTTTATTTTTTTGCAATTAAAAACCCTGCACCTTAGGGGAATGCAGGGTTAATTAAGATTTGGGGGTAATAGTAAAACGATTTGGGGTGAAAGCGTTTTGTTTTTATTTCTTGTACAAAGATGATAGATATTCCCACGCTGGATCCCAAAATTTAGTTGAATGGAAGTTTGCTGTAGTCGAGTGGTTCATTATCATCTTTGAATTGTTTTTGTACTGATAGGTGAAGTTTGAGAGCTGCCAGACTTTAACTGAAATCAGTTTTTTTCATTGAGAGACTTAGCGGTTGTGATAATAGTTTAATTAATGAAGCAGATCTATGAACATAAAAAACCCCGCATTTAAAATGCAGGGGTAATTAAAGGAATGAGGGGTAGGGGATAAAGTTATTAAGGGGTGAGAAGTTTTTTCTACTTTTTTATTCTTGTACAAAGATGGTCTTTATATACAAAGTATCTTTTTAATTTAGTTGAATGGAGGTTTACTGTAGACGAGTGGTAATTTTCTGTCTTTAAAATGATTTTCAGACAATGAGAAGCATCTAAATTTCCAGAGCTTTTTTTGTTTTAAGAATTTTATATTTCGAAGGCTTACGGAGATTTGTTAAGTAGAGAGCAATTTTATGCATTAAAAAACCCTTGCGTTTTTAGGCTGACGCAAGGGATGAAGTGATTTGGGGCTATGCCTAAATTCTAATGAAATGTGAAGAGAAAGTATAAGTAGTTAACAAATATTGACACCTGCCATGTTGAAAGCCTTTTTTACAGCTTCATTTTGCGTGCCGGTCAATATGATATTTTTTTGCTTTTTTCTGGCGCGCTCTTGTATAAGGTAGAGCATAAAGACACCAGAGAGATCGAGCATATTTATTTTGTCGAGACTTACAACCAGATGGCTCACAAGATCAAGAGCACATTCTATTGTTGATTGTGTTTCTGTAACGTTGCCACTACAGATTATTCCGCTTAATTCAAGCACCTGATTATGAAAACTTGCTAGAGCCATGTTATTTAATTTTGAAGTTATTTTCTGCTTCAAAGATCAAATAAATTGCCAGCGTTAGGGGCTTTTTTCGATTATGCGTCCTTTAACTATAGATGAATGGTAAGAAGGTTTCGTTAAGCTTTTTCACCAGGAGCGCATGCTTCAGTTAAATAATTCTATAAAAGGTTTAGACGCTCCATTAACTCTGTTCTTTTAGAGCGGCTTACCGGGATGATATCGCGATCTATAAGTACACTATTATCTTCTATATCTACGATCTTACTGGTGTTTATAACGTAGGAGCGATGCACCTTTAAAAACAAATCATTAGGAAGTTTGTCTTCTATTTTCTTCAAGGTAGAGTGAACTGTATAATTTTTAGTTTCGGTTTTTATCAGGATATAATCGCCTTTGGCCTCAACGATTTTTATGCCTGCCATGTCGATTTTTATGAGTCTGCGGTCGATATTTACATACAGATCCTGTACATTTTCTGCAGTCTCTTTATCTTCAGCAATTTTAGATGTTTTTTTAAAGGCAAGGGCTTTTTTTACAGCCTTATCAAAACGTTCTTGCGTAATAGGTTTAACGAGATAATCTACAATACACTCATACTCAAAAGCTTCTATTGCAAAATTTTTGTCTGAAGTGCTTAAAACTATTTTGGGTGGATTTTTAATGGTTTGTATAAAGTCAAAACCCGTAAAATCTGGCATATGAATATCTAGAAAAACAAGGTCTACCTCGTTTTGATTAAGATACTTGATAGCGCTTAATGCGTTAGAGAAAGTTTCATCTACAGTAACATTGGGGTTTTTTGAAGCTAATTGTTCAATTATGGCTCTTGCCATCTCCTCATCATCAACAATAATGCAATTCATACTTTATATTTTAAAATGTATTTATATAACCTAACATGTTTTTAAGAATGTCTTCAAAAGCGTCTGAAAGTGAAGATTTATTTTCTTTAAGTTGGTTCTCATAATCAACTGCGAGCTTATAACTTTTTTCAAGTCCCAAAATACTTATTTTATGTTTAAGCTTGTGAACATCTTTTGCCGCAGTAAGATAATCGGCATTTTTGAGGTGTTCATGGTATAAATTGATCTCTTTAGGCAATTCTCGTTGTATGATCTCGATCATTTTTTCTTCAAAAGAAACGTCGCCACCAGACATTTGCTTGATCATTTCTATATTGGGCTGTTCTGTCATTAATCGTTTTTAGGTAAAGTAAAGTAAAACGTGGTTCCTTTTTCTGGTTCACTTTTAAGCCAGATGTCGCCGTCGTAAAAGTCAATTATCTTTCTTACTATTGAGAGACCTATGCCGGTCGAGTTTTGATCACCGTCTATTTTTTCAAAAATTTGGAAGATCTTTTTATAATGCTGGGTTGATATGCCTTTACCGTTGTCTTTAATAAAAAACTCCCACTTGTATTCTCTTTCTTTTACACCAATGTGTATTTCGCCCTGAGCTTTATCGATGCTTTTTATAGCATTTTGAATCAGGTTCTGAAAGAGTTGCTGTAAGCGAAATTTATCACCGTTTATCACCGGAAGATTATTATCTATCTCAATATTAATATGTGCCGGGGCATACAGAATTTGTACTACTTCTGTAACTAAATGCTGGGTGTCTACATCATAAGTACTCAGCTCTGCCTGGTCTATGGTCGAGTAATTGAGAATACCGGTTATAAGACCATCCATTTTCTCAACGTTCTTTAAAATTAGATTGAATTGTGTGCTGCACTCTTCATTAATTAGATCGCGGTTATCTTCCATGATCCAGTTAACGAGAGAATCTATACTTCGCAACGGTGATTTAAGATCGTGCGAGACCATATGTGCGTAATCTGAAAGTACCTGATTTTTTCGCTCCAGGTTTTTAAGCAGTTCTTCCCGTTGCTTATCTATGCGCAATATCTCGTTAGACTGCTCTTCTATAAAGGTCGATAAATCGACCACTTCGAGCGATTTTTGCTCATTTTTAGGCGATTTTAAGTTAAGCGTTTTTACAACGTGGGTAAGGCTGTCTATTATCTTTTTTTGACTTTCTGCTTCTTCCCGCAATTTTGTGTTGGCTTCAAAAAGTTCGTCAGAACTTATTTTCATCGCCCGTTGTGACATGCTGAGGTGATTTTCATAATTATCATACGACCTGTCTATAGCCTCTAGAAAATCGCTTAGAGGTGCAATGTCTATATTCTTTGCAGTTACAAATTTCTTTATTTGTCTTTGAAGGAGAGAGTTCACTATTCGCTTATTAAAGTTAGGGTCATTGTCTGGTTGTGCAGTTCACACGCACGCTCGCCTTGATAGGGGGCCATCTCGCCATAAGAGTAAAAACCACTCACGCTGGCATTCTGACCTATAACCTCGATCACCTCTTCTATTTCTTCCTCTACACGTTGATCCATCACAAGTTTTCTGCCAATGCAGCTTACAAGTATTGCGAGATCTGCAGGTTGATTTCTGTTCTTAATTGCCAGTTTTGCCGCCTCGTAGGCACCGGTGGCGATACCGTCTACAGATGCCATCATAAGTTGTACTTTAGCATTTAATGGTACGTCACCCGCAAGGATCATAGAATTGTTTTCTTTATCTATATTTAAAATGGTGCGCACAACCGGATGCTTCTTCCCGGTTGCCGTCACATTTAGAGGATAGAAAAGCGACGCTTGGGGTAATTCTGCAGCTTTATCGCCTAAGTATTTAGAATAAATATCAAGAGCAGGTACGTTATCGAGTTCATAAAGAATATTGCCTTCAGATCTGGTTATGGTACGCTCAGGGCCAAAAGGAATCCAGCCACCGTAACTGGCAAATGAGATCTCAAGCGAGACTCCATAAAATCCTATAGCGATCACTTCGCCTTCTTTAGGATCTTCCTGATACGAAGCGAGTGTTTTTTCAAATCTGGCATCGTCACCGCACATGCCGCCGGTTAAAGCAATTGTATCGTCAATGCCAGATTCTATACCATCAATCAACGAACTGCCATTTACAAAGCTACCTTCAGAAATTACAAAAACGTGTTTTAGATTTTCTTTGGGGATTTCATTTATTAGTTCGATACCCAGAGCATGCGCATTTTTATCGTGAGCAAGTATATTTGCTCTTTTTACGATAAATGAACTTTTTTCAAATTCTACCGCGGTAACAGAAACCGAATTTTCGGTTACATTCTGGCCTATTATTTCGCCTGAAGTTGAGCCAAAAACGAGATCTTGATATGGAAATTCCTGGCGTATACTTTCAATAATCGACTTATCTTCTAATAAAAACCGGTTTGCAAACACAAAAACCAGCGGATTTTTCAATTGCTGCTTTCCGGTGAGATAATCCCATCTTGTGCTTTCTGTGCGTTGTGCTTGTACAATTTTCATTATCTATCGTTTTAGAGTAAAAAAGAAGGTGGTACCAACGTTTACTTCACTTTCTAACCAAATTTCTCCCTCATACAACTCGATCACTTTTTTCACAATACTCAAACCAATTCCGGTAGATTTTTCTGTGGTGCTTAGTGAATTGAACATTTTAAATATTTTCTCGTGATATTCAGAAGGGATTCCTACGCCATTATCCTGAATGGAAAATGTATAGTGACTCTCATCCTGCGTATGATCTATTATAATTTCGCCTTTAGGCTTATCTATATGCTTAACTGCGTTAGTGATTAGATTTTGAAACAATTGTTGTATTCTGGTTGCATCTGCAGTGATAATGGGCAAGCGGTTCTTGATAATAATCTCAATATGATCTGGCACGTAGATCATATCCTGAATGTTGATTATTAGAAGATTTAGATCAAGCTCTGTGTCATTGAGATTGCTTTTTTCTATACTTGAATATTCAAGAATATTTGCAATGAGCGTGTCCATCTTCACTACTTTATCTTCTACAAGATTCAGGTTTTTAAGACCTTCTTTACCCAGTTGCTCTTTAAAGTCTTCTTTTGTCCAGCTTAGTAATGCAGAGATACTGCGTAAAGGCGACTTGAGATCATGAGAAACAATGTGTGCGTAATCATTGAGCTGCTCGTTTTGAAGTTCAAGACTTTGTAAGAGTGCTTCTTTTTGCAATTCGAGATTTTTCTGCTCTGTTATATCAAGGCAGATTCCCGTTGAGCCAATAACATTATTATTGACATCAAAATTTAAGGTTTTACTAACCAGTAAGCGTTTTATGGCTTTTGACTTAGTGATTATTTCTACTTCCCAGGTGTCATCTATTACCTGAGATGGTACGTCTTTTACATTACCACCAAGCAACATTTTTCTAATATTCTGGCCAAGTAATTCACGCTCACTGTAGCCCGTAATATCACAAAAACTCTGGTTTACAAGCAGTACATTGTTTGCATTATCCTGCTCAACAAGCCCCAGATTCATATTAGCAATTATGCCGCTGTATTTGTCTTTTTGAGCTCTAAGATTTTCTTTATGATTTTTCTTTATCGTCACATCTTCATAACTCCACAAGTGGCCTTTATAAACACCATCATTGTGTAATGGAATAAAGCTACGCTCAAAAAATCTTCCATCTGCAAGTTCTAATTCTTCAGCAATAACAATTTCTTTATTTTGTATAAGTTCGTTTACACGAAATAAAAATTGCTCAGAATCAGCAAAAAAAGATTTGATTTGATAAGCGTTGCAGGTACAGTCAGAATTTTTTAGATCGTCTGGGCTGGCTTTCAGGTTAAAGTAATTGCAGAACTGCTTATTTGTAAGCAGAACCTTGCCGTTTTCATCTTCAAGCAGAATACCTGTTTGCAGGTTTACGATTATAGTAGAAAGCCTGTTTTCTGATTCTCGTAATTTATCTTTTGCCAGTTTCTCTTTAGTAACATCTTCAATTGTACCAAGCTGGTATTTTATTTTACCCGATTTTTCTCTTACCGCCGTTACCGAAGTTTTTGCCCATACTACGTTTTTATGTTTCGTGATATATCTCTTCTCTAAAGTAAATGTATCAGATTCACCTGTATATAGTTTTTCCCGGTTTACGGCAGAAATCTCAATATCTTCAGGGTGCGTAAGATCCTGAATTTGTAGATCTTTAAACTCATCTTTATCGTAGCCTAACATGTTACAAAGCGCATTGTTGACCATCACAAGACCAGTCTCATTTTCATCAGAAAGAGCGATACCTATGGGTGAATTCTCAATTATTATGTTCAGTTGCTTTTTTTGCTCTTCCAGCTCCTGCTTTAATCTGGTTTCTTGTGTGATGTCACGAGCGATACCCTGAGCAGCAATGGGAGCTCCTTCCTTATTGTGTATTATGCTGGCATTGATCTGCACGATCTTTTCAGCGCCAGATTTTGTGATAATATGAGCTTGATAGTTAGAAAAATGACCTTCTTTAACAAGTTTTTTAAAAGCCAGCCGCGTGTAATCTTTAAATTCCTTTTTAACTAAATCGTTTAGATTTATAAGTTCCAGATTGTGATCGTAACCTAGCATTTTTATTGCCGCCTTATTCATTTTAAGTACGTTGCCATTAAGATCTATTACGACATATGCATCTGAAATATTAATAAAAACGCCCTCAAGCTCAGAGGTTTTTTCAGAAAGTAATTCTTTTAATTTATCATTAGAACTCTGCAAAGCAAGAGAAAGCTCATAAAGTTCTGTAGATTTCTGCTCCAGAATGTTTTCAGCTGCTTTACGTGCTTCCTTCTCACGCGCAAGTGCTCGTTCTAAGATATTGATTTGTTCTGATTGTTGCATTGAATAGTAGAAATCATGAATTTGACTTGGGTGCCGCTTTCGTTTAATTTAATTAGCTCAATATGTGCTTTTTTACCGTAATATTCAAAACTTTTTTCCATCAATGCTTTGGCAAACATATACATAGCCCTATCTGATGAATAGACCATTTCCATGTTGTTTTGATCTTGACTTAAAATACTAAATGAGGGTAGTTCTGCGCCGGGATAGATCTTGCGTACCTGTACATGAATGTGATTTTCTATAGAAGCGAGAAATTCAAAAGGATCGCTATAACTGCGAAATACCGTTGGGTGATGGTAAGTGAGCGCTTTAAAAAAATATAACCCATATGTATAGATCAAATCATCTACCGGAATATTGATTTTTTCGCTTAGCTGACCAATTAAAGTCTGCATTTCTATAAAATCATACGTGCCTATTGCAGAATAGATACCCTGTGATTTTAACCGGGAATGACTAATAATATAATCAACGGTTTGCAAGCCATATTGCTCTTCTACCATCTCAAGGAATTCTGTAAAAACTATGCCTTTCATCTATCCCTTAATTAGTTCATTAATGCTCCAGTAATTCAATACATGTTTTATTTTTTGTACGTAATCTTCATATTTTAATGGCTTAATGACATAGCCGGCAATTCCTACCTTATAACACGCGTGTACATCTTTGTGGTTAGCAGATGTGGTTAAAACTATTGTAGGTATGTAACGCAGAACTTCATCGGCTTTTAGGATTTTTAAAAACTCGAGTCCGTTTATTTTTGGCATATTAAGATCAAGAAATATGATATCTGGTAATCTGTCTTTGCGTGCAAGTATTTCAAGAGCTTCTTCACCATTGTTAGCTTCTGTGATTTTGTGTTGAAGCCCAAGCGAATTTATAGTACGGTTGAGTTTCATAATTTCGATCATATCGTCTTCAATGAGAAGAATAGACAGGTTGTTATTCATGGCACTTTAAAAAAATAAGGTTGTAGTTGAGTGTGTACAAAAGTGCCTCTAAATGCTGAAAATCAGGTTTTAAATCGATAAAATCGGGATTAAGTGTCGGTGAATGGTAGAAATGTGTAGACGAATGAAATTAGAAAATAGCCGTTACTACGAAATTCACCCGGCTTTTATCAAGGAGTTTTAAGCGATAATTACTTCTGGCAACCTTTTAATTTCTCATAATCTTCAGGCGTGTCAATATCTGCAATGCGCTCTTTAGCATCAATTACCAGCACATTTGCTTCGGGATTATTCAGAATGTGTTTAGCACCATAATCCTTATCCAGCTTAATTAGATCTTTAAAATACTTTTTAGGAAATAAAGCTGGCACTCCTATTTTATTAGGATATTGGGTGGCTATTATTTGCTTAGGATTTTCAATTTCATTGCTAATAAGACTATTTAAATATGCGGTGTCTATTAAGGGTTGATCTGCCAGAGTGATAAGAACAGCATTAGATTCACTCTCCCTGTCAATAAAATTTACGCCATAAGCAATTGAAGATCCTAAACCATTTTCCCAGCTTTCATGGTGTAAAACTTTTACATTCTTATCACGAATTGTAGGTTCTATAAAAGCATAGCGAGCTCCCAACACAACCACAACTTCTTCAACATTTGCGTCAAGCGCCTGATCTATCGCATGCCCTAAAAGAGTTGTATCACCCCATGGCAATAGTTGCTTGATCCCTCCATAACTTTTGATAGCCTTAGATTTGTCTGGTAGAGAAGTATTTTCAGATTTATAGTTCACAGACCTGTCCTGAGGTTCTTGTTTTGAACCCATGCGGCTGGAAGAACCTGCCGCAACAACCAGTGCTGCTATTTTCTTCAAAATCTGGAAATTAAGTATGTATCGCTCCGCTTTTATCTTTTAATGCGATAGGATCTTGTTTTCTTATGGTTGCAAGAATCTCTGAAACTATAGAAACAGCGATCTCCTGCGGTGTTTCTGCACCTATATTTAAACCAGAAGGACCATGTACGCTGTCAAAGAAATCAAAACTGACCTCAGGGCAATATTCCATAAACTCGTTTAATAATTTTTCCCTGCGTCGTGACGGACCTAAAAGACCAATATAAGCGGGTAAAGTGTCTTTTAGAAAGGTAAGAAATTTAAGATCAAGAGCATAATTATGGTTCATGAGAATAATTGCAGTCTCTTCATCTATTTTTGAAGTAGGTAATTCTTCCGGAATAACATTTAATATTTCCTCCGCTCCCGGGAAGTTGAGTAACGTCTTTGGGTCTTTAGGTGAAGAAACAATTGTTACTTCCCACCCCAATTGAGCCGCCGTAATACAAAGCTGAACCGCGTCATGCTCTGCACCAATGATTATTAATTTAAACGCCGGTGACATTTCCTGTTCAAAAACCTCCTTTTTTGGGTCAATTTTCGGGTCAAAATGGGCAGAAAATGGCAGGGAAGTATCATTTTTAAATTTAATAACAGATCCCATTGAAGCGGTGTTGTTTTCGCTTAAAGCGAAATAAGACTTTATACTAAAAGGCGCTCTGCTTTTTAGATTACTTTTAAAGGCTGTTATAAAATTATCATCTACAGAAAAAGGCTCAAGCAAAATATATAAAATTCCTTCACAGCCCAGTCTGTACCTGCCATCATAAGTCATCATTTTAGGAGCACCATCACTAAAAACACTTTGCGCCTGTCTAAGCACTTCTTTCTCTACACAACCACCACTTACAGCGCCGGTCATTTGCCCGTCTTCACTTATAAGCATGCGTACACCGGGGCGTCTGTATGAAGAGCCATCGAGTTTAACAACAGTAGCAAGTACCGATTTTAAGCCATTCTGGCTGGTTTTTATATAATTTTCAACGATTTTTTTGAATTCGTGGGTCATAGTTATTTGCAAAAACAGAGATAAATACACGAAGTAAATTATCTCTGTTTAGAATGATTGTTAAAATTTAGCGAATTAACCTATTAATTCTTTTACCTGCATATATTTTGTAAATGGCTGCTTGTACAGGCGTTGTCCTGTCGCCGCTTTTATAGCATTAGCTACGGCTGCTCCTGCAGCCGGCAAAGCCGGTTCACCAAGACCTGTAGGTGAGAGTTCATTTTGTATAAAATGTGTTTCTACTTTAGGCGCTTCCTGCATGCGTATTAATCTATAAGTGCCGTAATTACTAGAATCTGGCTGCCCGTCTTTAAAAGTGAAGTCACTGTACATAGAATGCCCTATCCCATCTACAATACCGCCTTCTATCTGGTTTAAAGCACCTAACGGGTTTACAACTATACCGCAGTCTACAACACAAGTAACTTTTTTAACCACAGGCTGGCCACCTTCAAGTACAACATCTGCAACTTCGGCTACATGCGTATTGTGGCAATAATATGCGCAAAAACCCTGATAAACACCGTCTTCCTGTTTACCCCAGCCAGATTTGTCTACTACCGTATTAATAACATCTTCCATACGCTCTGGTGAGTATTGTATGCGCTCGTCTGTTGTGCCTTTCACTTTTTGAAGCAGATCAAGACGCATTTGCACACGGTCTACATTCATCACTTCAGAAAGTTCGTCAAAAAAGCTTTGTTCGGCGTAAGCTAAAAAATTTGTATAAGGTGCTCGCCATGCACCTGTGCTAATATTACTATCATATTTAGCCACATCTACCTGATAATTTTCTACACAACCAGCAGGGAAGAAGTTAGGTATCAACCCATACATATTAGAGTTAATAGCCGCCTCTTTTAAGTGATAACCGGTTATTTTTCCATCTTTTACAGAAGCTTTAAATCTGTATTTTGTAGAAGGTCTGTAAGTTCCGGCAGTCATATCATCTTCACGACTAAAAACAACTTTTACTGGTTTTTTAGCCAGATCTGAAATCTGTGCTGCTTCCATTACAAAATCCCCATATAGGCGACGACCAAAACCGCCTCCCATACGAGTCATCTCAAGATGAACATCATTTATATCTCGTCCCAGTTTTTCAGCAACACCATTAGCAGTGCCTTCTGGCGTTTGTATTGGCCCAACAAGGTGAATTTTATCTGCAGTTACATTTGCGAAAAAATTCATAGGTTCCATACAGTTGTGCGGTAAGAATGGTGCTTCGTAAGTACGTTCTAAAACCTGATCAGCTTCCGCGAAAGCTTTATTAATATCACCGTCTTTACGCATAGTATTAAATTCTTTACCATCTAATAGATCGGTAAGAATTTTGTCGTGTTCTTCAGAACTTTCAAGTTTGCTGTCTACCACATAATTTGCCTTAAGGGCACGTTTACCTTTCATGGCAGACCACGTGTCTTTTGCAAGCACGGCAATTTTATCATCAAACCTGATAACATCAACAACACCATCTACTGCGCGAGCATCTGAATCATCAAAAGATTCAAGCTTTTTGCCAAAAGCAGGTGGGCGCATTACAGAAGCTATCACCATCCCGTCTTCTTTATAATCGTAGCCGTAAAGTGGTTTTCCTGTAACGATCTTATCTATATCTACATTTTTAGTATCGGTACCTATTATTTTAAAATCTTTAGGCTCTTTAAGCGTAACTTCTTCTGGCACTTCAAGTTGCGCCGCATCAGTTACTAGTTCGCCATAGCCTAATTTTGTGCCGTCTGGCGAAATAACAAAGCCATCAAGAGTTGTACATTCTGATGAGTCAATATCCCATTTCGCAGCAGCAGCATTAATAAGCATTTGTCTGGCTGTAGCTCCTGTTTGTCTCAAAGCATCCCAGCCTGCGCGTATAGATTGACTACCACCGGCTACCTGTCTCGTGAAATTTTTAGTATCCAGCGGTGCCTGCTCTACATAAACATTTTTCCAGGGTACATCTAGTTCTTCTGCGATGATCATAGGCATTGCAGTTTTCACACCCTGACCAATTTCTGGGTTTGGTGAGAAAATTGTCACTGCACCATTATCTGCAATTTTTATAAATGCATTAAAGTCTTTAAAATCGAGTTGAGCGATATCAACCGGTACTTCTGCCTTTTCTTTACACGCAGTAAAAAGGTTAAATCCTATTAAGATCCCGCCGCTTACCAGTCCCGAGACTTTCATAAATGAGCGTCTGTCGTATTTTGATGTCATGGTTGCCATTTTCTTCAAATTTTTAATTGGGATTAACCTAAGTTTTTAGCTGCTACTGAAACCGCTTTTTCTATGCGATTATAAGTTGCACATCTGCAAATATTGCCTTGCATGGCTGTACGTATCTCATCTTCAGAAGGAGCCGGGTTTTCTTTTAAAAAAGCCGAAGCCGTCATGATTTGCCCGGCCTGGCAGTAACCGCATTGCGGTACATCAATCTCTTTCCACGCTTCTTGTACAGGGTGAGAACCATCTTCAGATAAACCTTCTATGGTAGTAATTTTTGTATCTTCTACGGCAGAAACAGGCAAGAGACAACTACGTGTAGCTACACCGTCAGCATGCACTGTACAAGCCCCACATTGTCCTATCCCGCAACCATATTTGGTACCTACAAGATCAAGATGATCTCTTAATACCCACAGCATTGGTGTATCTTCTGCAACATCTACAGAAAGCGATTCTCCATTTACATTTAAGTTATAACTTGGCATGATGGGTGAATTTTATTTAGTTTAAAGAAGTAGTAATTCAAGTCTTGGTTGAAATTAAGAAATATTAAGAGTATGTCCTGAAATTTTAACATATTGTTATATAGTTTTTTAGAAGTTTATATTTTTATATAGTTCATATCCAGTCATTTAATAAGAATGCTATTTAAACTCTTAAAATTAAATTAATACCGTAAAGCTCTACTGGGCTTTTTTGTAATTTGATTTTTAAACTACACGATATATGCGCTCAATCTGGAATGGTTCTATAAGTTTTGGTCTTGTTTCTATACCTATAAAAATGTACTCGGGATCAGAAGATCGCAAGCTCGATCTTGACATGCTAGACAAACATGATAATGCTCACATTCGCTATAAGCGTGTGAATGAAAATACGGGTAAAGAAGTAGAGTGGAAGGACATTGTAAAGGGGTTTAAGAAAGATGATGGCTATGTGATTCTTGAAGATGAAGATTTTGATCAGGCCAACATGAAAAAGAGCAAAACTATAGATATAGAAGAGTTTATTGAGGAAAGCGAAGTTGCAGACGTTCTTTTTAAAAAGCCATATTTTCTTGAGCCTCAAAAAGAAGGTGGTAAGTCTTACAACCTGTTGCGCGATGCGCTTCAGAAAACTAAAAAATTAGGCGTGGCTACTTTTGTCATGCGTCAAAAGGAGCATTTAGCGCTAGTGGGTGTTTACAAAGACGCTCTTGTTTTGCATATTATTAGATTTTCTGATGAGATACGCGATCCTAGCGAACTTAAATTGCCCGAGGCGAAAGTTTCTAAAAAAGAGGTAGACATGGCAGTTTCTTTAATAGAACAGTATACCGAGAAATTTGATTTTGCCAAATTTAAAGATGTCTATATTGACCAATTAATGAAGATAATCGATGCAAAATCGACCGGAAAGGCACCAAAATCGGAGAAATTTGAGAGTAAACCTACTCCGGCTAAAGATCTTATGGCTCAACTTAAAGCCAGTCTCGAAAAGAAAAAGACGGGTAAAGCTTCCTAAAAAATGGCTCTTGAGGAATATAACAAGAAACGCGATTTTAAAAATACACCAGAACCGCAGGCAGAGATCAGTGATGACAATGCCGGTCGTTTTGTAATACAACGGCATCAGGCGAGAAGGTTGCACTATGATCTTAGACTTGAGATGGACGGTGTTCTAAAAAGCTGGGCTGTGCCAAAAGGTCCTTCTCTTAATCCTAATGACAAGCGTCTGGCAGTACAAACTGAAGATCACCCGGTAAAATATCTCACTTTTCACGGCTCGATCCCAAAAGGAAATTATGGCGCCGGCATCATGAAAATTTGGGATGAAGGCACTTATCGTGTTACTCCTAATTCAGAGGAGCCAGATCTTTTAAAGCAATTTGATAAAGGCGATCTGAAGATTGAATTCTTCGGAAAAAAGATAAAAGGCACATTTGCGCTGGTTCATACCAAGCGGCGCGATGCAGACAATCACTGGCTGCTCATTAAAAAGAAAGATGCATTCTCTACAGATCTTGATTATGATGCTGAGGTTTTCGCAGAAAAATCTCCTGAAAGCACTAAAAAATCGGCTGGAAAGGTCAAAAAACTCGACCCGGAAGAATTTGTAAAACCCATGCTGGCAACAGCAACTAAAAAGATTTTTAATGATCCTGACTGGGTTTATGAACTCAAATGGGACGGTTACCGTGTGATGGCGCATATTAAAGAGGGACGGGTAAATCTATATTCTCGCAACGGAATTTCATACAACACAAAATTCAAGAAAATCGCTAATGAGCTGGAGCATATTCCGCATGACGTGATTTTAGATGGTGAGATTGTTGTACTTAATGAAGAAGGATTGCCGCAGTTTCAGGCATTGCAAAATTATGATGAAAACACGCCCGGTGCTTTGCGTTACTACGTTTTTGACATGTTGTATTTAAATGGCCACAGCATGCTTGATCTTAAATTGCTGGAGCGAAAAAGTCTCATTCCCGATGTTATTGATGATCTGGAAAGAGTGATCTACTGCGAACATATAGAAGGTATGGGTTCTACTTTTTATAAACGCGCGGTTGACGCCGGTATGGAAGGTGTGATTGCAAAAAATACAGATTCTACATATTCACCCGGTTACAGGAGTGAAAAGTGGCTTAAAATAAAGGCAATAGAGACTGAAGAAACCATAATCTGCGGGTATACAGATTCTGTGGGCGGGGGCTCTATTTTTGGTTCCCTCATTTTAGGCATGTACAAAGAAGGGAAGTTGACTTACATAGGCAATTGTGGTTCAGGCTGGTCTGCAGATGAGCAGGAGGTTTTGTTAAACCAACTTCAGAAATTGCAAATTGATGAAAATCCCTTCGATAAAAAATTAAACCTGAAGGGCAGAAAACCCAATTGGATAAGTCCGCAATTAATCTGTGAAGTAAAATTTTCAGAATGGACAAAAAGCGGCATCATGCGTCATCCTGTTTTTAAAGGTATTCGGTCAGATAAAACTCCACATGAAGTGACTCCGGTAAAAACCGCAAAGCCTGAAAGTTCAGATTCTGGTGAAAATTTCAAAAGCGGTTCAAACCTGGAAGTAGACGGTCATATTGTTCCCATAAGTAATTTAGAAAAAATCTATTGGCCCAATGCTGGTTACACAAAATATGATCTTATAGATTATTATCTCAACGTGGCAGATGTGATTTTACCATACTTAAAAGACCGGCCTCAAAATTTGCACCGTCATCCTAACGGTATAAAAAGTCAGGGATTTTATCAAAAAGATAATGAGACGCTGCCAGAGTGGATAGAAACTTTTGAAGTTTACTCAGAATCTTCTAAAAAAGATATCAATTACTTGTTGTGCCAAAACGAAGCAACTCTATTATATATGGCAAATCTAGGCTGCATAGAGATAAATCCGTGGAATTCCCGTATTCAAAATCTGGAAAATCCTGACTATACAATTATAGATCTTGATCCTTCAGATAAAAACACGTTTGAAGAAGTGATCACTGTTGCCCAGGCGGCAAAAGAAGTATTAGATCTGGCGGGAATAAAGGGCTACTGCAAAACTTCAGGCTCAAGTGGAATGCATATTTATATTCCGCTTAAAGCGAAATACACCTACGAAGAGTCCCGCGATTTTACCAAACTTCTGTGTTATTACATTCACGACATGCTGCCTGATCTAACTTCTATGGCGCGAGCCGTAAAAGACAGAAAAGGAAAAATCTACCTCGATTATTTACAGAATAGGAGAGGGCAAACCCTTGCTTCGCCCTATTGCGCAAGGCCTAAACCCGGCGCGACAGTTTCTGCACCCTTAGAATGGAAAGAAGTAAAAAGCGGACTAAAAATCGGTGATTTTACTATAAAAACCATGCTAAAAAGGCTAAAAACCCACGGTGATATTTTTACTCCTGTTCTGGAAACCGGCATTGATATGGAAAAAGCGCTGGTTAAGCTGAATGATGCCTAAATGCATTAAGACGATTATGTGCCCTGAAACTAGTTCAGGGTGATGAAAGCACGAAGCCGTCATTGTGAATTCATTTGAAAATCGCACTAATAAACCAATAGCAATTTGATGTACTTTTGAATCTATCACGAAAGCTTTCTGAACAGGGTGACGTGAGGTTTATAATATACTTAAAACAAAGCATAAAAAAATCCTGAAGCAATTAAACTTCAGGATTTTTCTTAAGGGGACTTAACTATTTATTTAACCTGCTCGGTTAAATTTTCTAATGATTTAGTTGTAGACAATGTTTGTCTTATATCTGCCAGTTGCTTTTGAAGTACAGAAGCGATCTCAGACGTAAAACGATTATCTTTTAATTTCTCTTCATATTCTTCAACACTGGCTTTATCACCACGAATGCATTCTTCAAGAATTGACTCGTCACTATGACCAGTTACTGCGGTTTTAATATCAATCCACGTTCTGTGTAAAGTACCTGCTGTGCTTCCGCTTTCTTTAGGATGCTCATTAAGGTCGTGTAAAATCTTATCAATTTCTGTAGCAAACCTGTTCCTTGTAAATGCTTGATTTTTAAGATATGCCTTCAGATTAGGATTTTTTGCGTCTTCTATAGCTTTTTTAAAACCTTTTTCTGCATCATAATTCTTCTCTAGCAATTCCTGTAAATCTGAAACGATCTCATCATGATTTCTTTCTTTTGCTTCTTCAAGTGTGGTTTTCATAATTTTTGTTTTTTTAGTTGTCTAAAGATAGCTAGAGCTAAACCGAAAATGTCTTAAGAAAATCTCATTTTGCAAGGGTTTAACACTGGGCGTTAATAAGTGTGAAAATGGCAGATACAGAAAGAGGGAACCATTTTGGCTCCCTCTTTTGATATTAAAATCGGCAGATTTAAATGCGATTTTGAGGCTATTTTTCCTGATTTTCTAATCGTTCAAAGCAATTTGTAAGCGCTCTAAAGTTGTGGTAAGAAGCCTTCCAGATATGACCCTTTAAGGCCATTTTAGATTCAGGTGTTTTGTCAATGCCCCACTCGTACCAGCCGCCGTGCTCATCATCCATGAGGTAGGTCTGTGTATAATTCCATAACTTATCAAAGTAGTTTTGGTAATCAAGTTCGTCATCAGGAAAATTTTCTTCCATAAGTAAAAGACTGTTGAGACCTTCTGCCTGTGACCACCAGTTCTTATCGGCATTTACAATTGTTATCTTATCATCACCTTCATAATAATAACCACCATCATAAAAACCACCCACTTCAGGATCCCAGCCATTGCGTAGAGCGTGGTCTACCATTATCTTCCCGCTTTGTAAAGTAAGTGTGTCGTTCTCGATTCCTATGGCGTGAGAAGCTTCAAGCATTAAGTAAGCCGTTTCTACATCGTGACCAAAGGAAACGTGGTCCAGATAATAATGATCTGCGATAGTTTCTTTAGAATCTCCTTTAAAAGAAACCGGTGTCCAGTCTTTTTCAAAAAATAAGGTCATGTAACCTTTATCTGAAGTTATAGTATCCCTAACTAGTAGCAGCAATTCCTTGACACGTTCTTTTACGATCTCTGTTGGCCATACTTCATAAAGAGCAGTTAGAGCTTCTAGTAAATGTATCGAGCTGTTTTGATCTTTATAACCTACATCTGATGTAGAAGGAAAATCTGCTGTGCGCTGTATGGGCGTGCCGTCAAGTTCAAGAGATTGATAATAACCTTTATATTCAGGATCATGACTGTGCTCTTCTAGCCAGTTAAATGTTTCTTTAGCCAGTTTAAGTGCCTCTTCATTACCAGAAGCTGCGTAATACGTAGCAAGACCGTAAATGCCAAAAGAGTTACCGTAGGCAGTTTTATTCTGCCCTTCCTGTGCAATGGGTTCACCCTGTTTATTTACCAGATTATAAAAACCACCATGTTCTTTATCCCACATTTTATCTCGTAAAAATTTAAAACCGTGTTCAGCGTAGCTTAAGTACTTTTCCTTTTCGTCGGGAAAAAGTTGGGCTGCTCTTGCATTGGTCCAGATATTTCTGGCTTGAGTAACGATCATTTTATCGTGCTTTTCGCCCAGCTTAAAATCATAGGTAATTTGGCTATAATAACCCCCATCAACACTATCAATAGCGAGTGGATACCATTTATCAAGAAGGTCATCTTTTGCCGCTGTTCGCAGATCAGTTATGAGACTATCTTTAGGTGTTTCTTCAACAGTTTTTTCTTCTGTATGTTCCTTACAACCAGTAAAGACCAAAATTAGAAGAACAACAAGATTTAATTTAATTTGCATAGAATTTAGTATTTGATAGTCTAAAGATAGTAGAATACTCGTATTTTATGATATGTTGAAAAAATCATACTGCAAAAAGAGAAAATAGTATTAAGTCAACCTGCAAACCAAAACCTAGATTTAAAAATTCTAATTTATTCTAACCATGAATCTCAAATTTTATCTATTATTCTTCATAGGTGCTGTAAGTGCTTATGCTCAAAATGACACTACATCTCAGAGTTTTAAAATTAACGATCAAGAATATCTTGAGATGCGCGGTGCAGATGTTATGCTGGCACATGATTTTTATCCTGAAAGTCATCAGGGCGGTGTTGGTCTTATTCAAAACGGAATACGCGTGGCTACAAATGGTGACCTGCGACTTGAGCCTACACCGGGGCAGTGGCAGCCTGTACCCAAAGTAGGAGAACGTGAGGTAGATAGAGAGAAGCAGGAGATAAGTGTACGTATGTCTTATCCTGATGCATCTAAAGACAGAAAAGGATTTAACCCCATAATTTATCCAGACCTCAATATGTCTTATACATTAAAGGTTGTTCCGCAAGGGAAATCTTTTAAGATAATTGTTGATCTGGACGAGCCTTTGCCCGAAGAATGGGTTGGCAAAGTAGGGATGAACATAGAACTCTTTCCGGGTATACTTTTTGGAAAGTCTTATTATATGGATGATAAGTTTGGAATTTTCAACACCCAGGCTAACGGTCCCGGCGCTTACGATGATAACCATGAGTTTCAGATCGAGCCAATGGCAGAAGGTAAAGAACTTGTGATTGTTCCCGAAGATGAAAAGCAAACACTCAAAATTGAAAATTTAAAAGGGAATGATCTCCAACTTATAGATGGTCGTGCACAACATAGTAACGGTTGGTTTGTAGTGCGATCACTTGTGCCAGCTGGCGCGACTAAAAATGCAATAGAATGGCTGGTAACTCCTACTGTGGTCAAAGATTTTCTGTATAGTCCGGTAGTGCAGGTTTCACAAGTAGGTTACCATCCCGCACAGGAGAAAATTGCAGTAATAGAAACTGATAAAAATGATAAGAACGTGCGCGATGCACAGCTCTTACGTGTAAATAATGAAGGAGGTTTTACCCCCGTTAAGACCGAAAAACTGGCCAATTGGGGCGATTTTCTGCGATATGAATATTATCAACTCGATTTTACAGATGTAAAAGAGCCGGGCATGTATGTCGTTAAATACGGCGATTATACAACAAGACCTTTTCAAATAAGTGCAGATGTTTATGAGCGCGATGTTTGGCAACCAACTGTTGAATATTTTCTGCCGGTGCAAATGTGCCACATGCGTATAAACGATCGCTATAAAGTATGGCATGGCCTCTGTCATATGGATGACGCGAGAATGGCGCCCACAGATTACAACCACTTTGATGGCTATATTCAGGGGCATGAGACTATGACTAAATATAAATCTGGAGAACATGTGCCGGGAATAAATATAGGTGGCTGGCACGATGCCGGTGATTACGATTTGCGTGTAGAATCTCAAGCTTCGACGGTGCAAGGTCTATCACATATTTACGAACTTTTTGATGTTCAATATGATAATACCAGTATTGACGAAGACGAGCGTGTGGTAGAAATCATGCAGCCTGATGGTAAAGCAGATGTTTTGCAACAAATAGAGCATGGTGTTTTATCTATTGTGGGTGCTTATAAATCTATGGGCCGTTTTTACAGAGGTATAATAGTGCCCACTAAGCGTCAATATGTGTTGCTGGGTGATGCTGTTTCTCATAGTGATGGTAAGATTTTTTCAAATGATAGCGCAGACGCGAAAATTCCCGTAGGATTGCCGGGAGCTCCTGATGATCGCTGGGTGTTTACAGAAGATAACGCGTTTAGAGAATTAAATGCAGCAGCGGGATTAGCAGCGGCAGCCAGAGTTTTAAAAGATTATAATGATAGTATGGCGCAGGATTGCCTTGATATAGCCGAAGAGATCTGGAATATCACAAAAACCGATCGTCCCATGGCAAAAATCAGCCTGGCGGTAGAATTATTACGCACGACTCAAGATCAAAAATATGCAGATTTCCTTACTCAAAATCAAGATGGGATCGTTCAGAGTATTAATCGCACCGGTTGGGTTGTAGGTCCGGCAATGCCTTTAATAAAAAGCAATAAGTTTAAAAAGGCGGTGCAGGAAGCTGTAAAAGGTTATTACAAAACTGTAGAGCAAGAAGGTACAGAAACTCCTTACGGCATGCCATACAAACCAGATATCTGGGGCGCAGGCTGGGGAATACAAAGTTTTGGCGTTCAACAGTATTATTTGCATACCAGCTTTCCTGATATTTTTCCAGATAAGTACATGTTGAGTGCGATGAACTTTGTGCTTGGTGTGCATCCCGGTGTAAATACGAGTTCGTTTGCTTCCGGCGTTGGGTCAAGATCACTTACGCAGGCTTATGGTCCTAATCGTGGTTCGGCTTCTTTTGTTCCTGGAGGTATAGGTTCTGGTACTGCTCTTATTCGCCCAGATTTCCCTGAGTTGTTAGAATGGCCGTATTTATGGCAGCAAACCGAATATGTTCTGGGTGGTGGTACAACAGATTATATATTTCTGGTTTTGGCAGCAGATCAACTTCTCAATAAGACTTTAACCAACTAATATTATGAAATTAATCGCTGTATTATTTCTGGCTCTGCTTTCTGGGCTGGCCTGGTCTCAAACTCCTGTAAATGAAAACGCTTCCGCGGAAGCGAAATCCTTATTACAATATATCTATTCACTAAATGACAGAATTATGGCTGGCCAGCACAGCTATAATGAGCACCCTGAGCAATTTTACAATAAAGCCGAAGAAATAGGAGGGGAATTTCCGGCAGTGTGGGGAACAGATTTTTACTGGAATGGTCAGGATGATCCCGGTGATCGCATTGTTGCAGCAGCGATAAAAAAGCATGAAGAAGAAGCAATCGTGACTTTGATGTGGCACGTGGGTCGCCCTATGGATACTGCACCTTATGCCTGGAGTACAAGTGTGCAGGATGAGATTACAGATGAACAGTGGGAGGAATTTACAACTCTTGGGACACCGCTATACAAGAAATGGCTGGCTCAGGTAGATAATGTTGCAGCGCATTTAAAAGATTTACAGGACGCGCATGTGCCGGTTTTATGGAGGCCTTACCACGAGATGAATGGCGTTTGGTTCTGGTGGGGAAATAAAAAGGGTAAAGATGGTTATGCGAAGATGTGGAAAAATCTGTACGACCGCCTTGTTAATTATCACAAATTAAATAACCTGATCTGGGTGTGGAATGCTAACGGCCCTCGAGATATTCCTGAAGATGAAGCTTACCCTTATGCCGATTTTTATCCCGGTGCAGATTATGTAGATATTCTTGCAACTGATGTTTATCACAATGATTATGAGCAGAAGGATTACAATGAACTTCTTGAACTGGCCGATGGAAAGCCAATTGCCTTGGGCGAAGTAGGACAGTTGCCAAAGGTAAATGTGCTTGAAGCGCAGCCTAAGTGGTCCTGGTTTATGGTGTGGTCTAATTGGCTTGAGACAGCTAATACTCCACAAGCGGTAAAAGATGTTTACAATTATGAGAAAACTGTTACAAGAGATGAACTACACATCAAGAAATAGCATGAAAAAGATAGTAATATTAGGATTGTTTGCGGTAATAGGGTTGGCCTCTGCTGGTGTAAGTGCACAGACAGAATTTACAACTTGGGGAAACCTGACAGGAATAAGAATTGATAACCAGTTGATGGAATTCAATACCAGTCTGGCGCTGGAAAATAAATATGGAAATATTTGGGCAACTCGAAAAGAAGGTCAAAACACCGATTTTAAGCGTACAGAGGCTGATAAACGCTTTACTTACGGAATGGGTGATAACATAAGCTGGTCTCAAGTTATAACTTCCCAAAAAGAAGGTCAGGCTCAGCTGGCAATCTCTTTTTCGTCAAAAGTAGACACAGTCATCAATGCAGCTTATTTTAGAGTATCACTGCCCGCCGAATTTTATGACTCAGAGACCGATTTTCAGGTAAAAACACCCGATAATTTTAAATATAAAGATCTTGGTCTGGCTGCAGAAGCAGCTCTTTATAAAGGAATAGCTACAGGTGTTGTGGTGACTTCATCTACGCGTAAACTTGAAATCACTTTTGAAAAACCTACAGAGCTTTTAATAAAAGCAAAAGATTCGGCAAATCCTGATTTTCAACTCAATTTTGTACTTGCTTCCGGAAAAATTGCAGCTGATGAGAATTTTACAAATAACTTTAGTATTACAGCAAGCGGTGAGATAGACAAATCTCCCGTCGCCATTAAAGTTTTCCCCAATCAGGAAGGAGAGCCGTTTGATGGAATAGGAGGTAATTTTAGACTGCAGAATCCTAAAATGGATCCGCAGGTTATTGATTATAGTCTTAAGAACCTTGATGTTAACTGGAGCCGTGTAGAACTTCCGTGGAGACAATGGCAGCCTAACGAGAATAAAGATCCTATCGCTGAGGCGAAAAAAGGGAATATTGATCCTAAAGTAAAAGCTTCACTTGAGATGGCGCAGCGTCTTGATAAAATGGGCATCCCAGTCATACTTGCCGCATGGTTTGCACCCGATTGGGCAATAGTGGGCGAGCGGGTAAGAGGAGTAAATCTGGATGGTTCAAGAGGAAATGCTCTTGACCAAACTAAAAAAGAAGCGATTTATAAATCACTTACTTCTTATCTTAAATATCTAAAAGAAGAGTATGGTGTTGAAGCAAAAATGTTTTCGTTTAACGAATCAGATTTAGGTATTGATGTCCGCCAGACTCCTGAAGAACACAACATGCTTATAAAGGAATTGGGTAAATACTGGGAGTCTAATGGTTTTGATACAAAATTTCTTTTAGGAGATACAGCAGATGCAAATGGCTGGGAGTTTACAACTTTAGCTTCTGTAGACCCTGAAACACAACCGTACATTGGCGGAGTATCATTTCATTCATGGAGAGGGTGGACAGATGCGAATATGATGAAATGGAGAGATATAGCCAATCGTGTTCACAAACCGCTTTTTATAGGCGAGGGAAGTATTGATGCGGGCGCATGGAGATATCCTCAAATTTTTGAAGAACCTACTTACGCGCTTGATGAGATAGATGTTTATGTGAAAATTCTTAATCAGGCTAGACCTCTCACTATTTTGCAGTGGCAACTTACATCAGATTATTCTCCACTTTCAGGAGGAGGTATATTTGGTAATACAAAAGACAAATTATATCCTACACAGCGATTTTTTAACCTCAAGCAATTGGGAGAAACACCCGATGATCTAAAATATATTCCTGTAACATCGGGTCAAAAAGGAATACGTGTCGCCGCAATGGGAAATCATGAGAATGGAAAATATGCTATACATATTGTAAATATGGGTGCTATCCGCATGGTCAACCTAAGCGGACTGCCACAAACACTGTCTTCACTTACCATGTATGTAACTAATAAAGATAAATCTTTTGATAAGGTTAAAACCATTAACCTGAAAAATGGCTCAGCCAGTTTTGAACTTGAGGGAGCAAGTTTTATTTCATTAATGAATCAATAATTACAAGTTAAAAGTTACTTCAATAGTCGATATTTCTTGTCAAATTCTCAATTAAAATGGCTATATATAAGATATTGCTAAATACCTATAGCGATACTTATCACTTTCATATCCTTATGATGAAATGGGTAAAATATGATAAGCAAATGACAAAATGTGATTAACATTCGCTTAACATCCCCTTTAAATTTGTGATTCAATTTTTTGTAATTGTAAACATGCCAAACATTTACAATTGCAAAAAAGTGAAATCTAACAAGCAAATCAAACCAATATTAATTTTATGCGAATTTTTTCTTTAAAATCCGATTTTACTGAGAAATGGCTTATGAAAATTTTCATAGGGTTATTTCTGTGTACTGCGCTTACGGCTATGGCTCAGAATACCATTACCGGTACAGTCGTAGACGCTAATGGCACTCCTCTACCGGGAGTAAATGTAATTGTTCAGGGCACTTCTACAGGAGCAGCTACTGATTTTGATGGGAAGTATGAAATTTCGGCTTCTCCCGAAAACGTTATCGTTTTTTCTTACGTTGGTTTTAACAGCGTAGAGGAAACCGTAGGTTCAAGATCTGTGATCAACGTTACGCTCACAGAAGATTCTGAAAGTCTACAGGAAGTTGTTGTTGTCGCTTATGGTGCAGCGGCTAAAAAGGATGTTACAGGAGCGGTAAGTTCTATAAATTCTGAAGAGCTAACTAGTTTTCCGTCTACCAGTGTAGATCAGGCAATACAGGGTAAAACTGCAGGGGTTCAGGTAACCCAAAATTCAGGTGCACCGGGTTCATCGGTTTCTGTAAACATACGCGGTGTAGGTTCTTTTGGTAATACCACACCTTTATATGTAATTGACGGTTTCCCAACACAAGATATATCATTCTTAAATCCTAATGATATTCAATCGATTTCGGTTTTAAAAGATGCATCTGCAGGAGCTCTTTATGGTGTGCGCGCAAGTAATGGTGTTGTAATTATAGAAACGAAGCAGGGTACAAAAAATAAAATGATCGTATCTGTAGATTCATGGACGGGTATACGTGCGGCTCCTAAGAATATTGAAATGCTCAATGCAGAGCAATTTGCAACATTTGCTAATAACTTAGGAACAGCGCAGGGTAACGATGTACTTCCTGAGTGGAGTGATCCTGGCTCGTTGAGGTCTGTCAACTGGCAGGATTATGCATTCCGTAATGGTTTTAGAATGGGACACAGCGTAAGTATACGAGGCGGAGGTGAAAAATTGAGAGCTGCATTTACAGCCGGACTTTTAGATGAAGAAGGTGTTGTAATTGAATCATCTTATAAAAGGTACAATGTTGGGTTAAATATCGATTATGATTTATCTGATAACTTCAAGGTAAGATCTGACATTAAATATTCTTATAATGAAAGTTATCAAAATCTAGGTCAGGGCTATTATAGTTTGTTGAAAGTATTTGCTAACGCTCCTTATTTGTCTAATACAGCCGGCGTAAATGTACCTTATGATAATAACGGAAATTATGGCGCTTTTCCTGATACCGGTCTATTAAGCCAAAGTGTAAACGTACTGGGTGCGGCTAAGCAACAGGATAATGATAATAGTAGAAATGTAGTCTTAGGAAATTTTGGTCTAGATTATAGTTTTCTGGATGGCTTTACAGCGAAAGTAAATTTCAGCTTTAATTCGCAGAATTATGCAGGATGGAATTTCATTCCTACTTATAATCGAGGAAATAATAATAATGATAACAATCCTTCAGCCCAATATAACATCTCGCAAAATACTTCTAATGAATATCTTACTGAAGCGTTATTGCAATATGATAAAGAGATAGCCAAGCATAAAATAGGAGTGTTATTAGGAACATCTGCACAGCGTACACGCTATAAAAATATATTCGTTGACAGTAGAGGATTCTTAAACAATGAAATAAGAGATCTTTCACAGGCACAACAAATTGTTGATCAATCTGGTACGCACGGTACAAGTACTCTTGCCAGTATGTTTGCCCGGGTTAACTACAGCTACGATAGTAAGTATTATTTAACCGCTACCGTACGCCGTGATGGTAATGGCGATCGTTTTGGTGCTAATAATCTATACGGTGTATTCCCTGCCTTTGCTGCAAGCTGGAACATAGATCAGGAGTCATTTATGGATGACAGCACATTCGACGTTCTAAAATTAAGAGCAAGCTGGGGTGAGACCGGAAGCTATTTTGGTATTGGGGCATTTCAGTTTCAGGGATACTATAACAATGGTACAAGCGCAGATGATGCGGGGTATGTGTTAGGAGGTCAACCGGTAGCAGGATTACAACCCGTTTCACTGGCAAACCCTGATCTTAAATGGGAAACTCAGGTACAAACAGATATAGGTTTAGAAGGTGAACTGCTTAACAGAAGATTATACTTCACAGCAGATTACTTTAGAAAAGAATCTTCAGATTTCTTGTTCTATCAAACAATACCATCACAAACAGGATTTGAGAGCAAGTCTGTAAACGGTGGTAATGTGATCAACCAAGGTCTTGAACTATTAGTTGGTTATAGAAAAAATGAAGGAGATTTTACCTGGGACGTTTCTGCTAACTTTACTTTAGTTGATAATGAAATAACCGAGTTAGTTGGTAATAACGACTACGTGATCTTCGACAGTAATTTTGCTCCTAATTTCGTTGACAACTGGTCAGGTATTACTCGTTCTTACGTGGGTGGAAATGTAGGTACCTTCTATGGCTACAGGGCAGATGGAATTTTCCAAACACAAGGAGAGATTGATGCCTTAAATAATAGTTCGCCTGATGGCAGTTATCAATCTGTTGCAACCTCACCCGGTGATAGAAAATTTAGAGATATTAATGGTGATGGTGAGATTACAGGTGCAGACCGTGAAGTTATAGGAAGTCCTATTCCAGATTTCTATGGAGGTGTTAATTTCAATGCAAGCTATAAGAACTTTGATTTAGGAATAGATATTTACGGTACTTATGGTAACGACATTTTGAATTTTACACGAGTTGAGCAGGAAACTGCTGGTGGTTATGGTCTTGCTAATGCTTATTCTAATGTTAGTTTAGAATATTACAACAACAGATGGACCCCAGATAACCATTCTAATACGTATGCGAGAGCTATTTTAGATGATACCGGCACTCAAAATAACAGAGTTTCAGATCATTTTGTTGAAGATGGTTCTTTCTTAAGACTGCGTAATGTGAAGTTGGGATATAATTTTCCTTCAGAAACTATTGGTGTTCTTGGTCTAACAAGTGCTAAAATATATGTAAGTGGTCAAAACCTCATAACTCTTACAGGTTATAGCGGCTGGGATCCTGAGATAGGGGAAGTAACAGACATAGATGGTAATGGCGGTGTGCAAACAAGAGGGATAGATTTTGGAGCTTATCCTATTACCAGAACCTTCACTGTAGGTGTGAATTTACAATTCTAAAAAAAATAAGTCATGTATAGAAAAATGAAAAAAATAAGCGTTTTAGTGGTACTAGGGGCCGCTGTAACGGCTCTCTTGTATAGTTGCTCAGACAGCTTCTTGCAGGATGAAAAATATGATGGATTAGGTGACGAGTTAGTTTTTGCTTCAGATGAGACTGCATCTGCAGCAGTAATAGGCGTTTATGATACTTTTCAGGCAAGTCCTGCAGAATATCTAACTAAAGCGGTATTCTATCCTGCAAACTTCCTGACACAGGATTATCTCAATATAGGTTCAGATACATTCTTCCAGACTTTTGAAATTCCTGCAACATTTGGTGCATTCAATAACTTTTGGATCATAAACTATAAAGGTATAGGTAGAGCAAATTCTGCATTGCAAAATTTACAACCTGCCATCGATGCTGGTAATGTTAGTGCAGAACTTGGTGATAGATTAATAGGAGAATGCTACGCTTTACGCGGAATTTTATACACGCTGCAAGCCTCAAACTTTGGTGGTGTGCCACTTGTTCTTGAGCCAGCAGGAGGATCTACAGATGCTTTTGCTCCCCGTAATACTCAGGAAGAAGTATTTACCCAGGTAACTCTTGATATGGAAGAAGCCATTAAAAGATTGCCATGGTCTTACGATGAAGCTAATAAAGGTAGATTAACAAAAGCAACTGCTTATGGTTACTTAGGTGGCGCTTATATGTGGCTGGGACAGTATGACAAGGCAATTGCTGCTTTTGAAGCTCTTGAAGGACACGTAGAACTGGAAGAAGATTTCTTTGATATTCATGCTTATAGCAATAAAAATGGTAAAGAATCTCTATTTGAGATACAAATGTATGACGGCGCCGGTGATCTAAGCTGGGGTCATAACGACAATGTAACTTTTCTACAATCATTCTGTATGCCTAATGAGATCGCAAATGGTGGTGGTTATACCGCAGCAACTAAAGTACTTTATGACTCTTTTGAAGAAGGGGATGAGCGCAAGAGAGCGACTATTATAGGTCCTGGAGAAACACATCCTGATCCCTTGATCAATATTAAAGATTATCCTAATGTTCAGGAGAATTTTGGAGGTATCAACACTTGCGGTACAGTTGAAAACCCATGGTTAGGTACAGATGGTTTACAAGGCAGACAAGGTTATTATGATGTAAAGGCATGGAGAAATCCTAATGTTGACGGATGGTCTGGACCAAACATTTTTGGTGGTCAAAACCTGATTTTCTTGCGTTATGGGGAGGTTTTATTGAGTCTTGCAGAATCGTACCACAAAATTGGTAATGATGCAAAAGCAATGGAATATGTTATGAAAATTAGAAACAGAGCAGGATTAACTACTACGCCAACAGGTGATATGATGGATATTATCATGCAGGAATACAGACATGAAATTTCTGGAGAATTCTCACTCTGGTGGGTACTTAGAAGAACAGGGGAGCATGTGCGCTATCTTAAAGAAACATTTGGCGTTACTATCCCTAATGGAAAAGATCTAATGCCAATCCCACAGGAGCAGATTGATATTAATCCTAATCTTACTCAAAACCCAGGATATTAATTAGCCAACCAATTATTTATACCAAAAGAGCCTTGATGATTCAAGGCTCTTTTTATTTACAAAAAGATAAATGTAAGTTGAGGCAAATCAATGTTGTACAATCTCTAATGAGCTATACCCTTGTCCATTTCGCGTAAGCCGTATTTGCGTGCCTATTCTTTCTTTTAAAGAATCTACATGGCTTATTATACCTATTGTTTTAGACGATTCTGCCTGTAATTTCTCAAGCGTATCCAGCGTTTGATCGAGCATTTCCGGGTCTAGTGTCCCAAAACCTTCGTCTATAAAAAGGCTGTTAATCTCAACATTCTTAGAAGCCAGATCTGAAAGGGCCAGCGCCATAGAAAGACTCAAAATAAAAGTTTCTCCACCAGAAAGTGTTTTTACAGAGCGCCGTTGCCCACCCATATGATCATCAATCGCCATCAGGCTATCATCTTCATCCTCCAGCGGTTTGTCTATGCGATAGCGGTCACTCAAACTTTCCAGACGTTTATTTGCAAGTTGAATAAGTTGAGAAAGTGTAAGATCCTGCGCAAACTCGTTAAAGCGTTTTCCTGTGCTGTCGCCTATTAATTCATTAAGCAAACGCCAGCGTTTTATGGCTTTTTCCTTATCTGTAATTGTGCCTTTTAATCTATTAAGCTCAGTCAGATTTTCATCTTCATTTTTTAATAGTCGGCGATTATGTTCACACTGGGTATTTAAGATCTCCTGGTTTTTATGCGATTCTCTTAGTTTTTCCTGCAGTTTTATTTCCGCTTGAGTAGTGTCCTGTTCTTCTAAAATCGTATGTTGTTTTTGCAGTGTTTTTAAAGAAGCAGCTTGAGCCGAAATCTTGTTTTTAAAATTTTCTCGTTCTTCTCTTAAAGCGTTGTAAGTCGCATTGGGTAAAAGTAATCGCATGGCTTCATCAAGCGAACTGATCTCTTTTTGAGCTATAAAAACTTCTAAATTTGCGGTAAGCTCATCAAAAGTACGGGTCTTGGTGTTGATCTTTAGAATTAAATCCTCAATCGCTTTTGTAATTGCGGTTTGGTTTTCACGGTAAGTAATGAATGTGTTGTGAAAATCCTGGCAATCTTTATTGACGTTACTACCGCTGTATAGCTTTTTGTAATCTGTTTTTAAGGCTTTACCATCTCTTTCTACCGATTTTAACTCGTTTAGAAGCGGTTTTGATGCATCTAAAGCCGATTTTTTGCGCAGTGCTTTTTCGTATGCATCTACAGCCTGCAGTTTACTTTCAATCTGCTCAATGACTTCAAGCCAGTTTTCATTTTCTTTAAAGTGCGTTGAATACTCCTGTTTAAATTTTTCTTTCAGCGATTCATGATCTTTGTTGAGATGAATAAGTTTATCATTGATTTTTTTAGCCTGATCTTTTAAAAATGCAATGCGAGATTCACTTTGCGTGAAATTGCGCTGAGCCTCTTTAAGGTCACTTTCTGCTTTGTTTATTTCGTTTGCCAGTTCATTTTTTAAATCTGGAGTGTGAACGGCAAACGGGTGATGAAGAGCGCCACATAACGGGCACGGCTCACCATCTTTTAGCTCGCTGCGTGATTGCTCAAGACTGGCGATGCGGGCCTCATATTTTTCCTGCTGGCGTAGCTTTTCTAATTGGGTTTGCTGCAATTTTACGTGTGTTGCAGCATGCTCTATCTTAGCAGGAAGTGATTTTAATTCCGGGAGGAATTGTTCTTTTTCAGCTTTCGCGGAAGCAATATCTGTCTGTAAGCGATTTATATTTTCGGTAAGGTTTTTAGCCTCTAAAGCGAGTTTTTCAAGCCTTTTTAACCGATTTTTTTCAGTTTCCGGATTTTGATCTTTTGTGAGCTGAATTTGTTGCTGAAGAGTTTTTAGCTCCTGCAAAATACTTTGACTTTGAAGGTTTAACTTTTCACCCACTAAATCTAAATCCTGATTCAGGTCAATTGCCAGATCACGTGTTTCTGAAGTAAGCGCCTGTAAAAGGGATTTCTTGAGTTCGCCTTTTTTAAACAAATCATCCCTAAGTGCAGTTACTTTTTCGCGGAAGCTGTCTATTTTTTCTGATAGATTTTCATACGACACCGGTGAGGCAATGAACGCGGAAACATCTTCTACACATTTATCGAGGTTTTTAGTGTTTTTCACCCGATTTTCATTCAATTTTTCCCGTTCTTCATTGAAGCTTTTTAGCTCATTCTTAGCCGTTTGCCATTGATTGAGTTTTTCTGCCTGCTCATATACTTTTTCATGTCCTGCCAGTACTTTACCATTAGCTTCCTGAAAATTAAACAATGCTTTCTCACTCATGGCTTTGCCAGCCGTTACTTGGGCTAATTCTTCTTTAAGATTAGCCAATTGTTTCTTTAGCGCAAGCTGTTTTTCAAGGCTTTTAACCGATTTTTGCTCGTTTTCGAGCGATTTTTGCCAGGTTTCTAATTCGTTTTTTAATTGTGTTTTTGAATCGGCTTCCAGCAGTTTTGTTGTGATCATAGCGATTTGTTGCTGCTGTTGCTCAATTTCTTTAGAGACCTGTTTGTGTTTTTCATACGTTTTTCTGCCAATCTCACGATAGATCCAGGTTCCTGTGATTTTCTCAAGCAACTCACCGCGTTCTGCCTTATCAACTTTTAAAAACTGAGCAAATTCGCCCTGAGCGAGAAGAACAGATTTTATAAATTGATTGTAGTTAAGGCCAATTAATTCTTCATTTTTTGAAGGAACATCAGACTTTTTAAGATCTAGAAGTTTTTCTGAATCAAGATCCTGGATCTGCATTTCGTAATCGCGAAGATTGTCGTTTCTGTTTGTTGAAATACTCCAGGTAGATTCATAATTCCCATTTTTACAACTGTAGGCAATTTTCGCGTAAGCTTCTTTTTGATTGCGGGTAAGAATAGCACCTTTTTTAATGATGTCTTTGTCTTTACTAATTTTCCCAATACGCGGAACCTGATTAAAAAGAGCAAGTGCAATAACGTCAAGAATCGTGCTTTTACCGCTGCCGGTAGGGCCGGTGATGGCAAATAGCGAATTTTGAGTGAAAGGTTCTTTTGTGAAATCTATCACGTGCTCGCCTTTCAGTGAATTTATGTTTTGAAATTGGATCTTTAAAATCTTCATTCTAACTATTTATGGGGTTTTGCACTTCTTCCAGAATTTCGTCAAAAGCGCTGAGTATATCCTGTTTGTCTTCCTGATCAAGGTCTTGTTGATCTACCAGTTTAATGAAAACGTCTTTAGGTTTAAGATCTTCAAGCTGCTGATTACTCTCATAAAGCGCCGAAGTTCCCTGCAGATTCTCATCAAAATCTGTGTAATTTTTCACGATCTGATAACCGTTTTTTTCAAATTGAGAAGTAAGCTGATCAAACTGGTAGATTTTTTGAACATCGTATTTAGACTCTTTTAATACAACTTCAATAAGATGGTCAAGACCGTCATGATCTGGCAAATTGCTTAAACTTTGGGCCAATTGAGAGAGGTTTCCGCTTACGCGAATTAATTTTCTGAAAGAAGGAACTGAAATGCTTTGGGGTTCCCAGCCTGTTGCCGTATCTATTATCAAAACACGTTTTTCATCCTTTCGTTCACTGAATGAAAGAGGAATAGGGGAGCCGCTATAAAACGTGGGCACAAGCGCATTTACACGTTGCGGTTTATGAATATGTCCCAAAGCGATATATTTGAAATACTCGCCAAACTGACTTGCCTGAAATGCTGCCTGATTACCTATTTGTATGTCTCGCTCACTATCTGAAGTCGCAATTCCCGCGGCATAAAGATGACCCATTGCAATAACGGGAATGTCAGGATATGCAGTTTGACAAATTGCGGCAGCTGCATTAAATGTGCTGGCGATTCCTTCTCTTATCGCCTCTAAGCGATCGTCATAACTTACTCCTTCATTACCTTTTCTCAGGTCTGCATCACGCAGGTAGGGAAGAGCAGCAACGATAAATTCTAAGTTACCTGCTTTATTTTTTACAGGAATTAAAGTTTGTGAGATATCTTTAGGCAAACCTCCTATAACTTCAATATCGAGATTGCGCAAGATCTCCTGTGGGGCATCAAGCATAGCCGGGGAATCATGATTACCACCAGTTAGAATTATTTTACAATTAAGATTTCGAAGTTTTAAAAGCGCTTTATAATATTGGGTGCGAGCTTCTGATGATGGATTTGCAAGGTCAAAAATATCACCACTTACGAGTAAAACCTCAATCTCCTGAGACTTGATAGTAGCGCAAAGCCATTCAATAAACAAGTCAAAATCTTCTTTAAGCTCATGTTTCTGAAGTTTTTTACCAATATGCCAGTCGGCAGTGTGAAGAATTTTCATAGCATTTATTAATCGTAAGCAATATACAAACCTCTTCTTTCAAACTAAAGAAGAGTTGGAGTCTTGGAAAGAATAAGTTTTAAATTCAAATTAGATATCTAATTCTTTTTGAAGTAAAATGAGTTAGTTTCGTATTTTTGCGGTTTAGAGCTAATTATAACGAATAGATTTCTGTTAGAAAAAAACATGAAAGTAGCATTTATCACAGGAGTGACTGGTCAGGACGGGGCT
>TARA_R110002020_G_scaffold93344_2_pt1 | contig 35292 bp, 32 predicted proteins | sample TARA_R110002020 | Tara Oceans TARA_R110002020 (sample SAMEA4396489) | marine metagenome | biome: Westerlies Biome; feature: [MES] marine water layer (ENVO:01000295) within the mesopelagic zone...; material: water (ENVO:00002006), including particulate matter (ENVO:01000060) such... | reverse complement strand
TGTCCATGAGGAATAAATGACAAAAAAGAAAATCTTGGTCTTATCTGACCATCCACTATCGCCTTCAGGTGTAGGTACCCAAACAAAGTATATGATTGAAGCTTTGTTAAAGACTGATAGATATCAGTTTGTTTGTTTAGGAGGGGCAATTAAGCATAACGACTATCGCCCTCAAAGAATTGAACCATATGGAGATGATTGGGTAATTTATCCAATTGACGGATATGGAAATGATGAAACTGTTCGTTCTGTTTTACGAAAAGAAAAGCCAGATGCTCTTTGGTTTATGACTGATCCAAGATTTTATGGATGGCTTTGGGAAATAGAAAATGAAGTTAGAGCTAATGTCCCAATGATTTATTATCATGTTTGGGATAACTTTCCAGCACCTCACTATAATGGTAGATTTTATCGTTCTAATGATAAGATTGTTAGTATTTCAAAAGTTACACAAAAGATTGTTGAAACCGTTTCTCCTGAAGTTGATTCTGAGTATTTGCCACACGCTGTGGATTCTGATATTTTTAAGAAAATTAAAGACGGGGAACTACTAGATTTTGTAAATACCACTAGAAGACAAATTCTTGATTCTGCTCAAGGCGAAGCTGTTGGTGAAAATAAAAAGATTTTCTTTTGGAATAATAGAAATGCCCGACGCAAACAAAGTGGAACTTTAATTTGGTGGTTTAAGGAATTTTTAGATGAGGTAGGTCACGATAAGGCTACGTTGTTAATGCACACAGATGCCAGAGATCCACACGGTCAAGATCTTCCACATATTATTGAAACTTTAGGAGTTGATAAAGGACAAGTCTTGCTTTCGACTACAAAAGTAGAGCCAATTAATTTAGCAGCAATGTACAATGCTTGCGATTATACTATTAATATTTCAGACGCGGAAGGATTTGGATTAGCCACGCTTGAATCTTTATCCTGCGGTACTCCAATCATCGTTAATATGACTGGAGGTTTACAAGAGCAAGTTACAGATGGTGAGGACTGGTTTGGCTGGGGTATTCAGCCCTCCTCAAAGGCTGTGATTGGCTCACTAGAAGTGCCTTATATTTATGAAGATCGAATTGACCAAAAGGATTTTCATGAAACCCTTAAAAAGGCAATTAATATATCCCCAGCAAAGTATAAAAAGATGTGCGTAAAAGGGCAAAAACATGTTGAAAAGAATTATAATTTTGAAACTTACAAAAAAAGATGGATTGAAGTTATGGATAATTTGATTGAAAAAAATGGCTCTTGGGAAACAAGAGTTGGTTATAATCGTTGGCAGTTGCTGGAGGTAGCGTGAAAAAGAAAATTTTACTAAAAGGACCTCTACTAACACGTTCTGGATATGGTGAGCAATCTCGTTTTGCTCTCCGAGCACTACGAAATCGTAGTGATACGTTTGATGTGTACATCCAGCCACTGAATTGGGGTGTTACTTCTTGGCTAATTGAAAATAACGAAGAACGGCAGTGGATTGACCAAGCTATTGAAAAGACAATTGGCTTTATTCAGCAAGGTGGTCAGTTCGACATGTCGCTTCAAATTACGATTCCTAATGAATGGGAAAAATTAGCTCCTGTTAATATTGGCTATACTGCCGGAATTGAAGCTACCAAAGTAGCACCACAATGGCTTGAAAAATGTAATTTAATGGATAAGATTATCACTATCTCTAATTTTTCAAAATCCGCTTTTGAACAAACTTCATATGAAGCAGTAGAACAGCAGACTGGACGTAAGATAGAATTGAAAAATATCACACCACTAGCAGTTGTGAACTATCCAGTGAAAAATTATAACGATTTGCCAAGTTTAGATTTAGACTTAGACTATGATTTTAACTTTTTAATTGTTGCACAGTTTGGCGTTAGAAAGAATTTAGAGAATACAATCAAGTGGTTTATTGAAGAATTTAAAAATGATGAAGTTGGCTTAGTAGTTAAAACAAATTTAGCTAAAAATTGCTTGATGGATCGAGAAGCTGTTATGCAAAAAATGAAGCATCTTGTTAACAAGACCAAAGACACAAAGTGTAAAGTATACCTTCTTCATGGAGATATGACTGATGAGGAAATTCACTCACTTTACAACCATAGCAAGCTAAAAGCAATGGTTTCTCTTCCTCATGGTGAAGGTTTTGGTTTGCCTATGTTTGAAGCTGCATACTCTGGTATGCCAATTGTTGCAACCGGTTGGTCGGGACAACTAGATTATCTCGTCGACGAAAACAGCAAAGAACAGTTTTACAATGTAAGCTATGACATCCAGCCGATTCAAAACAACGCTGTTTGGGACGGCGTGTTGATTAAAGAGGCCATGTGGTCTTTCCCTCGCGAATCATCTGCTAAAACACAGATGCGAAGATGCTATGAAGATGTTTGCGAAGGAAGAGGCATTGCATCTACAAGTCGCCAGTATGCTAAAGAACTTCAAGAGCGATTTAACGAAGAAAAAATGCTATCTATGTTTGCCGATGAGGTACATAAGCCGGATCCTGAAATTTCTGAGTGGTTAGCAAAGTTGGAAGCTCTTGAAGAACTATGATCGACTTTTCAGACTATGTCGGTGATTTTAAGAAAGCCATAGGAGATACGTGGCTCACACCGCGCGGTATTGTGTTTAGTGAGGGTTTCGCACTATGCAGTCTTATAAGACATTTTGATGTTGATTTAATTATTGAATCCGGAGTTGCTTATGGGGGCTCTACTTCAATGATGGCATCAATGACTGATAAGCCTATTGTTGCTATAGATACTTTTGATGAGTATACTGATTCATATGAATATGCATCAAAAAGACTAAAACAATATGAAAATGTCAAACTTATAAAAGGCGACAGTTTAATAAAAATACCTGAAATTTTAGATATGTTTAATGGCGATAAAATAGGAGTTTTTATTGACGGACCCAAAGGGGCAATAGCAGTTGAGATGGCCCATGCTTTGTATCTTAATGAAGAAAGAATTAAATTTATTTGTGTTCACGATATAAAATATGGAAGTGAAGAACAGAAATACTGTAGCGAATTGCTTAAAGATGTTGTATACACTGATAACCCTAATGGAAAATTTCATAAATTCCAACAAGAGATAGATTCGCATATGTTAAAAATTAATAAAAAGTTGTGTAAACAAGGCAGATCATCGCTAAATCCAGAAGATGGTTTAGGATACTTGCAGACCTTATTAGAAGAATCTCCTTATGGTTTTGGAATGGCGATTATTACTAAAGATGACTAAAAAGATTATTTTTATTGCCGATGCGTTTTCCCACCAGCATACAGGTGGAGCTGAGCTACATGATGCTGTAGTAGTTGATTTTTTTAAAGATCAAGATATTTTGCATGATGCGAAGAACACATCTGCAATCACTATTGATTATATTAAAAACAACACTGATAAAATATGGTTTATATCAAATTTTGTTGCGTTAAAGAATGTATGTAAAGCATTACTAGCAAAGGAATGCGAATATTATATTTATGAACACGATTATAAGTTTTCAAAAGTTAGAAACCCGATTCACTTCCCAGATTTTTTATGCCCGCCAAATGACTTAATGAATTTTAATTTTTATGCATCTGCAAAAAAGGTGATTTGTTTAAGTAAAATGCACAGAGAAATTTTTGATAAGAATTTAAATTTAGAAAATATTGTAAATATTAATTGTAGTATGTGGTCTGATGAGCAATTAGAATTATTCAAAAGACTACAAAAGCCTCATAAGAATGGTAAATTTGCAGTTATCAAAACCAACAACCCTACAAAAAGAATGCCTCAAACAATAGAATTTTGTAGAAGTCGTAACATTCCTTTTGATTTAATTGCTTCTCAAAACTATGAAGAGTTTATTAATATATTGGCCAACTACACCGGTTTAGCATTTATGACCGGTCATCCAGAGCCAACACCTAGAGTTGCTATAGAAGCTAAAATGCTTAATTGTAAGTTTTTGGCTCCCAAGCAACTTATAAGCGTAGCCCATGAAGATTACTTTCATCTAAGTGGTCTGGAAATGGTCGAAGAAGTTCGCAAAATGAGAGATGAAGCTCTGGAAAAGTTTATGGAATGGTTTTATGAAGCATAATATTTTAACCGTAGCTAACGAAAATTATAGAGACTTTTTGATTCTTTTTATTAATTCCTTGTTTGAATTTGGAGACTTGTCTGAGACAGATACAATATATGTTTATAATACCGGCTTAAAAGAAGAAACTATCCAATACCTTAGTTACTTTCCTAAAGTAGAAGTGGTAGATGCCGGCTTTTCAAGCGACTCACAAGCAGTTCACGATGAAGGCTGGAGAAAGAACACGTATTCTAAAACTATGTTTCTTAAAGATATATTGACAAAAACAAAACTGCCAACATTTATGATTGATTCAGATTCAATAATTGTTCAAAACTTTATTGATCTAATAGACCCAGAATGTGATTTTACTGGATGTGAACGCTCCAGGACTGGATTTTCCAGATATATTGGATCTTTCTTTGGCGCAATAAATGTTGAAAAATCTCTTGACTTTTTAGATAAATGGATTAATAATATTGAAGTGCTACAAACTACCACTGATCTTAAGCACTGCGAAAGTCCAGCGTTAGCAAAAACTATTGAAGAGAATAATTTTAATGTTCAAAACTTACCAGAGCAAATAGTGTCAGCAGTATTTCCAACTCAAGAATCTAGATTGATTCATTTAAAGTCAGATCATTATGCTCTTACTGTTAAAGATCGGCTTAACTTGCCTCACGCTCAACAATTTGTCCAAAGGTATTTATAGTGTTGCTATCCGTAGTTATATCGACTTATAATCGTTCCGATGTATTACGTCAAAATTTAGACTGTTTTAAAAAGCAAACAGATATGAATTTTGAAGTAGTTGTAGGAATTGATGGTTCTACAGACAACACAGTAGAGATGCTACAGAACTATAATTCTACATTTAATGTTCGCTGGATAGACACACAAGAAACTGAAAAGTATTGCTTAGCAAAGGTTAGGAACATGGCTATTGTAGAAACAGTTGGCCAAGCAGTCGTTATCTTAGATGATGATAGTTTTCCTGTGCCTGAATTTATAGCATCCCACAAAAGATCCGCTCAAAGAGGGGTTATCACAGGAGGATATAGAAATTCTCACGATTCTAAAGACTCTTTGCATCCTAAAATGAAAAAAACTTTGTTAAAGTATGGCATTAATAAGTTAAATCCGATTACTGAAAGAATAGTAGAAAATAATGCATGTATGGTGCGATCGGACTTAATTGGATGCGGTATGTTTTCTGAAAGATTTGAAGGTTATGGCGGTTGTGGTCAGGAGTTTATTTGGCGCTTAGCATACCAGGGCTATCAGTATAAATTCAACCCAGAAGCTATGATTTATCATCACCGCGAATTTGAAGGTGATAATGGATTGACAAGAGATATGAAAGATCAACAGGCTCAGGAGATGTCCAAAATGATTTATAAACATTGTGGAAATTTTTAAGGAGATAAGATGCCCGCAGTTATAAGAAATATTTTTGAAGATTACGTTAAAGATAGGTTTGACTTGTTAGATTGCATAGCCGTTAATAATGGCACATCAGCACTTATTGCTCCCTTTTGGTCAATGGATTTACAGCCCGACGATGAAGTTATTACGACGCCGTTTACCTTTATTGCAACTTCAAATGCTATTCTTATAGCAGGTGGTAAGCCTGTTTTTGTTGATATAGATCCTGAAACATTGCTAATAGATCCTGATAAAATAGAAGAAGCAATTACAGAAAAAACTAGAGCTATTGCACCGGTTCATCTATATGGTCGTGTTTGCGATATGAAGAAGATTAACAGAATTGCTGAAAAACACAACTTAATTGTCGTAGAAGACACAGCCCAAGCTTTCGGAGCCATTACCCCGTGTGGCAAGTATGCCGGAATGATGAGTGATGTTGGAACTTTTAGCTTTTACAAGACTAAAAATATATCCACATTTGAAGGTGGCATGATATGTATTCCTAAAAATAGCAAGCTAGACGCTGTTAAAATTAGAGCTATATGCAATCAGGGACAAGTAGGAAAATACAATCATGTTTATTTGGGTTTTAATTTTAGATTAGCCGAGCCTTTATGTCTCATGGCATACGAACAAATGAAACTACATATGAAAGGAATCCAGGCAGAGCTTGGATTGCGAGGGCCTGAAAAAGGTCATTATCCCGAGGTTGTGTACAATCAGCCCGTATATAAAAAAATGAATATTAGCGGAGACTGCCCAATAGCAGAAAAAACCGCACAAAAGATAAAACAATTAATGGAGAGCAAAAATGTCTAAATATTTAGTTACCGGTGGTGCAGGATTTATCGGATCCCACTTATGTGAGAAATTAACAGCAGATGGTCATCACGTTGTTTGCTTGGATAATTTTTATAATGGAAATCTTAACAACATTAGAGGTTTGTTTAATCACAAGAACTTCTATTTTGTTGAAGATGATATTTTAAATTTTAATAAGCTTAAAGAATTAGCAAGGGAATGCGACCACGTGTTTCATCTAGCTGCGCAAATTCATGTAGAAAAGTCCATTCTAAGGCCCGATGAGACAATAGAGATCAACCTTCAAGGCACTAAAAATCTTTTAGATATCTGTACTCAATATAAAAATATAAGCATGACCATGGCTTCTTCTGCGGAAGTTTATGGAGAATCAGAGGGAGAACATACTGAACGTTCGCCTCTTAACCCACAATCTCCGTATGCTGCTTCAAAAGTAGCCGCTGAATCTTTGTGTGTTTCATATCATCATACTTATGGAACTGACGTAAGAGTAGTAAGAAACTTTAATACTTTTGGAGTTCGACAAAAGTCATCTGGGTATGGATCCGTTATCGCTATTTTTGTAAGAAGAGCGCTAGATGGAAAGCCTCTTATTGTATATGGCACAGGAGAGCAGACTCGTGATTATCAATACATTGAAGATGCTGTAAACGGATATGTAATAGCTGAAAGCATTCCATCTGGAGAGATTGTCAACACAGGAGTTGGTGAAGATTTTACAATTAATAATATTGCTCAAATGGTTGTAGAAATTGCTGGCTCTGATTCTAATATTGTACACATGGATCCTCGTCCTGGTGAAGTAATGAAGTTGAGAAGCAATGTTGATAAGATCAACAGTTATGGTCATGTTAATAAGTTTTCGTTACGAGCCGGCTTAGAAAAGTATATCCACTGGGTTAAGACTTATGACCTTGATAGTCTCGGAGTCATGAAGTGAAATACAACGGTTGCATAAATATCTTATCTTCTAGACGTAGATGTTTACCACTGTGTTTGAAGTCTTTATGGAACAACTGGAATCATCGCTATGATTACCCAGTTTATGTACATTATTTTGATGACATTTACGATTCACCTGAATATCGTCGACTAATCAAGGAAGAGATAAGTCAAAACATTCATTTCAAACAAGTTCCATACCAAACGCCTTCACATATTAAAGAGGAGGAGCTTTTTTATAATCGCAAAAACTTGTGGTATGTTGCGGCTAGATTCCCAATCCAGCGCAAAGGATATCTTCATATGTGTCATTATTATAATAATTTGTATGAATATCCAAATACTGAATTTCACAAATATGATTATATGTTAAGTGTCGATGATGAGTCATTATTTTTAAAAGAAGTACCATATGATTTTTTTGAAGTATTAGCAAATCAAGACAAAATGGCTGGGGCTATTAAAGTTACTTGCGCTGAAGATAAGCCACCAAAACAAGGTAATTTTGATTGCCGTGTTGGTCTTTGGGGTTTTTTAAAAGACTATATGAAGAAATACAACATTTCTCCCAAGTCTCAGTTTATTGTTGATTTATTAGATGATCCAGAGGCGGACAAGAATTTTCACAATTTTACATATGCTGATTCATACGTGTTTAAAGTTGAGTTATTTAGAACACCTGAATGGCAACAATGGAATGCTGAACTAAACGCATCAGGCGGTGTTTATAAGTATAGATGGGGAGATCACATTCTCAATAGTTTGTTTTTTCTTATACATTATGGATACACCGTTCATGATTTTAAAACAGTAGATGAAGGCTACCATGATCAAGGTGGTTTAAGATATATTCAAGAATACGCACCAAGTGTAAAGGATACAACAAGATAAAATGGAAGATATTATTAAAAAATTTACAACGATTGATTGTTTAGGTAATAATTTAATGACACCTTTGGTGGTCTCAAGACAGCATAAAGTTTTATACTTACACATTGCTAAAACTGGTGGCTCCTCGATTGTGCAGTTATTGAAAAATAACGGTATGGATGATATTGTGTTGTCAAATAAACGTGGAATCTATGAAGAAAAGGTAGACTACTTTAAAGATGTTGTTGCGCACTGGGATGAATACTATAAGTTTACTTTTGTAAGAAATAAATTTGATTTGCTCATTTCGCTTTACAACTATGATAGACAATTAAATGGTAAGTACAGCTTGCCAAATGACATAACATTTGAACAGTTTCTCAAAGAGCAAGTGGGCGTCCGCGAAGGCTTATATACAGAATTAATTGATCAGTATTATCTAACTCACACAAATGACAAGTGTATGTTTAATTTCATCGGGCAGTTCGACACTTATAGTGATGACCTAAATAAGGTATGCTCCCAGTTAGGAATTGTCAATACGCAAGAGCGCACAAATGTTGGAAATTATGATCGAAGCAAGAAAAGAGAATATTACACTGAAGAATTAAAGCAATTGGTAAAAGAAAAGTTTCCAAAAGAGATTGAAAAGTTTGATTGGTGGTACTAATGGCAAAGCTAGCTACTTGGGACGAATTTAATAAGTCGCGACAATTCGGAGATCCTCCAATTGAAATTCGACCGCATGATGTCGAGTTAAGATTGTTGCGATATAGTAACTCATATAATCGACCTGATAAGCCTGATTGTAAAGATGGTGGCCCAAAACGAGTTGATACCTATGCTAGTCATGGCGAAGACGGAATTTTAGAAGAGATATTTTTAAATCGCTTGAATATCCAAAAGGGTATAGCATGCGAGTTTGGCGCATGGGATGGTATGACTTTTAGCAATACTTACAATCTTGTGAAAAATTATGGATGGAGATGTCATATGATTGAGTCCGATCCAGAAAAAGCAAAAGAGCTTCGACAAACCGCATCAAAGCCAGGAGTAGATATAATTCCATATGAATATATTATTGATTATAAATCAAGATTTATTGTAGACGATAAGACAAATCCATTTGTTCCTGTTGCCAAGCAAACTATCACTTTAGAATCATTTTTCGACAGAATCAAGATGCCTCGCGATTTTGATCTTTTAAGTATTGATGTTGATGGGCCTGATTATCCAATTTGGCAATCTTTAGAAAATTATCATCCTAAAATTGTAATAATCGAAGCAAACAACAACGATTTAGATATAATCTATAAAGAAGGCGCCGACCACAAAGTACACATGGAAGGAAGCACGTCCTTCAATCCAATGAAAAAACTTGGAGAATCTAAAGGATACACTCTATTGGCATTTACCTACAACATGATTTTTGCTAGAAATGATATATTCGAGAGATTAAAACAATTTAAACCTGTTCCACTATAGGATTCGACATGAAAATACTTTATATAGACCCAGTTGTTCATACTCCAAAAGCACAAATGTATGAGCATTACAATTATCTTTATAACGAACTCTGCCAGATAGCTGATTGTCATCTGTATGGGCAAACACAATTTAATAGTATTGGCGATCCACTTATACATGCAGCTCAAGCGGGATTTATACCAGATGTTATATTCTTTGGAATGGGATGGTTTGCTTTAAAGCCCCCGCATTTTTCTATGAAATTACATTTGGACAAAATCAATATCCCATCAGTGGGTTTTTTGTTTAAACCGCAGAATTTTTTAGAAGAAAAAATAAAATTTTTAAAAGAAAACAATTTTGATTTAGTTGTTAGCTCTGTCCCTCAATGTGATGAATACCAAGAAAAGTCTGGAATTGAATGTAAATTATTATCTCAAGCAGGAGATCAAAAAGCATTTTATGATCGCAAAATTGATAAAGTTTATGACATTGGCTTTAGTGGGGCCCTCCACGACAACCATATATATGTAGATGGCGCTTTTAAGACTTTTAACATACGTTCACGGGCTCAAGATTTATTACGTGAACAAGAAGGTATATCTGCTTTTTTAAATGGTAGTGATGACGTAGCGGCTCGAATACCAAGCTATGATGAATATGCTAAAAAAATAAGTGAATGCAAGATGTGGATTGCTACACCTGCACCGTTTGAAGAAATTACCGGCAGATATTATGAAATCGGAATGGCCAAAACATTACTTTTTTGCAGTGAAGTACCACAAATTTACAAAGATGTGTTGATAGATGGTCAAAACTGTGTTATATTCTCTAATGACTTAGGTGACTTTCTAGATAAGTTTTATTACTATCTTAATAATTGGGATGTCACACAACAAATTGTAGACCGAGCCTATAAAGAATTTCATGAAAAACATACATGGAAAAATAGAGCACGTCTATTGCTGAATTATTTAAATGAATTAGTAGGAAAATAAATGGAAAAAATAAGTGTTATAGGAATTGGAAAACTTGGATTGTGTTTTGGTTTAAGTTTAGAATCTGCCGGCTATGATGTTATCGGAGTTGATATTAACGAATCTTATGTAAAAGATATCAACAATAAAACTTTTAATAGTTCTGAGCCTATGGTAAATGAGATGTTAGCTGTATGTAGGCATTTTAAAGCTACCACTGATTTAAGCGAAGCGGTTGAGCATTCTGATATAATCTTTGTAATTGTCGCAACACCATCGTTGCCAAGTGGTAGGTATAATCACAGTCAAGTTGAGAAACTTTGTGATACTTTAATGTCTATGGGTCCAATGCCCTCCACAAAACATCTTATTATTAACTGCACTACAATGCCTCAATATTGTGAAAAGCTTCAAGCAAAAATATCAAAAAATAACTGGACTGTATCGTACAATCCTGAATTTATTGCGCAGGGCACAATCATAACTAATCAAGAAAATCCTGATATGGTATTGATTGGAGAGGCTGATAAAACAATTGGCGACAAGCTTGAACGTATTTACGAAACAATGACGATGAACAGTCCTGACGTTCACAGAATGTCTACTACTGAGGCAGAGATTACTAAAATTGCCTTAAATTGTTTTTTAACTACTAAGATTTCTTACACAAACATGATTGGTGATATTGTATTAGCGTCCGGCGGACGTCCACAAGTTGTGTTAGACGCAGTAGGCTCAGATACTCGCGTTGGAAAGAAGCTCACTAGATATGGCTTTGGGTATGGAGGCCCGTGTTTTCCAAGGGATAATCGCGCAATCGGAATCTACGCTGAAGATATAGGTCTCCCAGCTGATATTAGTGCCGCTACCGATAAAATTAATGTTAAACACTTGAAGTTTCAAATCGATGATTTTATCACTAATTACGATAAAAAAACAAAGGTGGCTTTTGGAGATTGTTTAGAGTCTGACTGTGTAGTTTTTGAAAATGTAACTTATAAAAAAGGCTCCGTTATGATTGAAGAATCACAACAATTAGCGTTTGCTGTCGAGCTTGCAAAATGGGGCTATGATGTTACGGTATATGATTGTTTAGAAGTCATCGAAAGCGTTCGTAAAATTCATGGTATCTTATTCAAATATGTAGAGGTATAAAATGAGCTGGATGAAGAAGTATAAAAAGAAGTTTGATGTTTTCAAGGTTATATTAGAAAAGACAGATCCAATTATAGTTGAGATTGGCGCCCATTATGGTGAAGATAGTGTTAGGTTTGTAGAAACATTTAAAGACGCTAAAGTATATTGTTTTGAGCCTGACCCGAGAAACATTGCTATTTTTAAAAAGCATGTTGATGATGAAAGAATAAAATTGTTTGAGTATGCTCTTTCAAACGAAGAAGGAGAAGCACAGTTTTACCAAAGCTTTCAAGATTACGAAAAGTCAGACGTACCAGAAAAATATGATTGGATTAGTTACGAAGATTATCAGAAACACAAATTAAATAATTCGGGCTCTTCGTCGTTAAAGGAAGGCTATGAACATAATTTAAGTCAAACTATTACTGTTAAAACTAAAAGGTTTGATAATTGGATAGTAGAAAACGATTTAACACAAATTGATTTAGCTTGGATTGATGTTCAAGGCGCCGAATCCATGGTAATTCAAGGTATGTCTAGTGAAATTACTAATATTAATTTTATATGGATTGAATATGGTGAAACCGCATATGATGGCGGTCTATCTCGCATGGAAACTATTGCACTCCTTGGCTCTAAAGGTTTTAAAATTTTAAAAGATTTTAATAACGATACGAATACGGGTGATTTGCTTTTTTATAATGTTCATCGGAATTGATATGTTTAAAGCTTTATATACTCACATTCCAAAAACAGGAGGCACCAGCATTAAAGATGCCTTTGAGCCTATCAAAGATAGTTTAGTAGTTACCGAAAATAGTGCAATTATTAAAGAGCACTCTCAAATGCAACTTGAGCATTTAAAAGTTCTTAATTTTCGAAAATCAAACTCTCTGCGTAAAAAAGAAGTACTTGGCACAGAGGTCTGGAACAATCTTTATAAATTCGCTTTTGTTAGAAATCCTTGGGATCGATATGTTTCAAATTGGCAATGGTTAGCGTTGCGTTTAGGGCAGAGAAACAGCTGGGTTATGAGAGGCTGGAGAGGGATTGACGGCCATGTGTCATTTAAAAGTTTTGTAAAGCAAATGGAGGCATGCTATAGCGATGCACCACAGCTTCACCCTTATCAGCATGATAAGTGGCATATTCGAAATCAAATTCATCACTTGGTGGACTATGAAGGCAACATTATGTTAGATCATGTTGGAAGGTTTGAAAACATTGCTGATGAATTTAACACTATTTGTAAAGAAATGGAATTAGATATTTCTCTTCCGCATTTAAATTATTTTGGTCACCAGGAAGGTATTCCTATGAGAAAAGAAAAGCCACACTATTCGATATACTATACAGATGAATTAGTAGAAATAGTCAGTCAACGTTCTCAGGCTGATATTAAGGCCTTTGGTTATGAATTTGAGTGGAAATAATGAACAATTATGTATTAGTAAATATGACAAATGGATTTGGAAACAATATTTTCCAGTATACGGCCGCTAGGCTATTGGCTACCTTTCACAAGAAAAAGGTGTATGCTAACCCACCGTGGGAAGACTATTATGGTATTCCAGATTTACAAAAACTAGGCATTAAGTTTAGTGAACAAAAGGAAGATAGTGAGGTATTATATATAAGCGATCAGAACTACCTTCATGCTTTTGATGAAAAATATAGCGACAGAAATTTCCTGCTTACAGGATACTTTGAAGACTATAGATATTATCTAAACCAAAGAGACATGATTAAGAATTGGTTTCCTAAAGTAAAAGAAAGAAGTAAAGACGATTTAGTTGTTCATATGCGCACTGGAGACAGGCTATTCATGAAGAACGAATTTTATAGCAAACCCAGAGCAAAGAACTATTTGGAAGCAATCGAACAATTTGATTTTAAAAACTTGTATATTGTCACAGATATGCCCAAGTGGGATTATGTAACGGCAGAAGAATTACAAGGTATGAAGTTTCATCTTAATGTGGCTGATGATGAAAGAGTGCCAATAGAAGAGTCTGTGGCTTTCTTTAATGAATTTGTGGATGGATTTAAAAAGTACAATCCAATTGTAGAAAGACGAAGTGTTGGGGAGGATTTTGATTTTATTAGAAGTTTCAAAAATATCTTATTTGAACATGGAACGCTGTCATGGTGGGCCGCGTTTTTAAGTGACGCAGACAAAGTAGGCGTTTACGGTCCTTGGAGGCCGTTTAAAGGAAACAAAAACAAAAATTTAAGTCAAATACCTCTTGATAACTGGTTTAAATGGATATAAAGTGAATATTAAAGAAAAGAAAAACAAAATTATTGATTGGTTAAAGTCTTATGCGCAAGATAGCAATAGGATTTTTGTTGTTGGTGTGTCTGGCGGAATTGATTCTGCCCTTACATCAACTTTGTGCGCCGAAGCCGGTATGCGCACTGTAGTAGTTTCAATGCCAATATATCAACAAATGTCTCAATTAGAAAGAGCGCACGATCATATCAAATGGCTCAAGCAAAATTACGACAACGTAGAAGATACAGAAATCGATTTAACGTTTGCGTTTTATTCATTTAAAAATATGCTTCCTGATGAATTTAAAAATGATTTAGGTTTGGCAAACACTCGTTCGCGCCTCAGAATGCTGACGTTATATCAAATAGCATCATCAGTTAACGGGTTAGTAGTAGGCACAGGCAACAAGGTAGAAGATTTTGGTGTCGGTTTTTATACAAAATATGGCGATGGTGGTGTAGACTTAAGTCCTATAGCAGATTTAATGAAATCTGAAGTGAGAGAGATGGCATCGTTATTAGGAGTTTCGCAACATATTGTAACTGCGCCACCAACTGACGGATTGTGGGAAGATCATAGAACCGATGAAGAACAAATCGGAGCCACCTATGAAGAGTTGGAGTGGGCTATGAATTACGTTGATTCTTACGTAAATACAGAAACTCCTCCGACACCCACAGAGCGTCAACAAGAAGTATTAAAAATTTATAACGAATTTCATAGGGCAAATTCTCATAAGATGAGGCCCATACCAGTTTGTATCTTTAAGGAGTAAAAATGAAGAAAGCATTAGTTTGTGGAGCGGGTGGATTTATTGGTGGCCACCTTGTAAAGTTTTTAAAAGAACGTGGATATTGGGTTCGCGGTGTCGATTTAAAGTATAATGAATTTCATGCAGTTCATGAAACGGCAGATGATTTTGTAATCGGAGACCTCCGTGACCCTACGGTGGTCGCGTCAGTTGTTGATGATGAGATGGATGAGATTTACCAACTTGCTGCTGATATGGGTGGCGCCGGTTTTGTTTTTACAGGCGAGAATGATGCTGATATTATGCATAATTCTGCGTTAATTAATTTAAACATTGCTCACGAAGCTTCTAAGAAAAGTGTCAAAAGAGTATTCTATTCTTCGTCTGCGTGTATGTATCCAGAACATAATCAGCTTGATCCTGATAACCCTAACTGTGTAGAAGACTCAGCATATCCAGCAAATCCCGATTCGGAATATGGATGGGAAAAGCTTTTTTCCGAGCGCATGTTTTTGTCTTTCATGAGAAACAAAGGTTTAGAAGTGCGTATCGCGCGCTATCATAACATCTTCGGACCTTATGGCACTTGGACTGGCGGTAGAGAAAAAGCCCCCGCCGCATTTTGTAGAAAAGTTGCTGTAGAGCCTGAAGGTGGCTCTGTAGAGATTTGGGGCCCTGGTAACCAAACCCGATCATTTTTGTATGTAGATGAATGTGTTGAGGCAACTTACCGTCTAATGCAGTCGGATTTCACGGGTCCCGTTAACATTGGCTCCGAAGAAATGATTTCGATGAACGATTTTGCTCATATGGTTATTGGCATTTCTGGTAAAGATTTGTCAATCTATAATATTGATGGTGAAGAATTTAAAGCTAAGTATGGACACAGGTGTCCGGTAGGCGTTAACGGTAGAAACTCTGACAATACTTTATACCGAGAAAAGATCGGTTGGACTGTTTCAGAGCCTTTGCTAGATGGCATGAGAAGGACCTATGCCTGGATTAACGAAAGAGTAAAAGAAGAGCTATAAAATGGGTCAATTATTAGACTTTTATTTAAAAAATAACGGCATTGATCAGGACAAGAAAGAAATTGTTTCATGTTATGAACAATTAATTCAGCAGTCTCACCCGCGTAACGAAAAGATTAACATTTTAGAATTAGGCGCCGGACAAGTTGGTGCATCTGTCAAAATGTGGAAAGAGTATTATTATAATGCCAACGTGTATAGTTTTGATCCATTCTTTCTTCCTGATCAGGAAGTAACTCCTGATGAATTAAGATCTTTTAATATTACACCTATTCAAGGCAATCAGTTATCTAGAGAAGATCTTTTTAACGCAGGCACACAGATTATTAAAGAAACAGGTAAAGGGATTGATTTTGTAATTGATGATGCTGCACATATGCCAGATGCCATACAAATATCAATAGGCACACTGTTTCCTCTTATGAATGCTAATGGTGTTTATTTCGTAGAAGATTTAAATACTGCACTTCGTCGTAATATGGATATAGAAGCCGTCAATGAAAATTTAATAACAATCGATCCCCACCAAAAAATGTCCTTAAGACATTCTAATGATATTCAATTTTTTGACGCTATTCATCATTTGGCGCGAAAAGGAAAGTGGATATCAAATATTTTAAATGATTCAGAAATTAATTATCTTTCAAATAGTATAGTTTATGCTACAATAATAGGCAAGCAAGTTGAATTCAAAAATGCTTTAATACGACGAACTAATGATCAAGCTCACAAAGAAGAAGTTGTTATAGAGTTCGATATGCCATATGTAGGAGTTTTAAGAAAGTCACAACTTGAGAATGCTTCTGAATCAATTTTTAGTAAGGAACAATAAAATGGCAAGATGCTTAGTTACAGGACATAAAGGCTACATTGGTAGCAGGCTTTTTAAAAAGTTGAAAGAGCTTGGTCATGAAGTTATGGGGATTGATCAGAAAACCGATCCGTCTCATGATATTATTGTTCATTTAGCAGAAGGTGGTGATGGTAAGTTTCATCCTCACTACTATAATTTTCAACCTGAGTATATTTTTCATCTAGCTTGTTGGCCTAGAATTGGCTATAGCCTTGAAAAGCCTGTTGAAACGATGCAAAATAATGTCTTAGCCGGTAGCATTCTTTTAAATTTTGCGAAGAAGTGTGGCTCGGTTAAGCGCGTTATATACTCTAGTTCTTCGTCTGTTGTGGGTAATGGCGCCGGCCCAACTAACCCCTATGCGTTACAAAAATATGCGACAGAATTAGAGATGAGTATTTATGCCGGCGTTTTTGATTTAGATACAGTTTCGTTGCGCTATTTTAATGTATACTCAGAAGATCAAAGTGCTACCGGACCATATGCTACAGTTGTAGCTCATTGGTTGTACTCGCTTGAGCACGGGATCGAGCCTTTTATTACTGGTGATGGTGAACAAAGAAGAGACATGATTCACGTTGATGATGTAGTGTCCGCTAATATTTTTGCTATGAATTATCAAGAAGCGCTCAATGGTGCTGTATTTGATATTGGAACAGGTGACAACGTTTCACTAAATGAGCTTAAAGATTTGGTATTGAAACACCATCCGGATTTAAATTTTAACTATATTACTCCTCGTCCTGGCGAAGTGGCAATGACAAGAGCTAATATAGAGCCTCTTCGAGAGATAGGATGGTCTGCGTCTGTATCACTTGAAGAAGGCATGAAGAGTTGTTTTTCATCTTAAGGAGATAAAATTGGATACAATTGGAATTATCGGACAAGGCTTTGTAGGAACTGCCGTGAGGGAAGGATTTAAGAATCACTTTAATATTGAGACTTATGATAAGTTTAAGAGTGACGTTTCCACATGTGAGACATTATCTGAATTATGTAGCAAAGCAAAGGTTATTTTTGTTTGTTTACCGACGCCTATGCGCAAAGATGGGTCATGTGATCTTTCAATTGTGAAGCAGACTGTAGTAAATATTGACGCCGAGGGACAAAACAATGTAGCGGTAATAAAGTCAACAGTTCCGCCAGGGACAACAGGTGCCCTAAACGAAAGATGTAAAAATATCCAGGTGGTATTTAACCCAGAGTTTTTAACTGAAGCAAATTACATCGATGATTTTAAAAATCAAAATCGTATTATTATTGGTGGCCCTCGCCCTGCGTCTACCACTGTTAAGAACTTATTCAAAAAAGCCTTTTATACAACACCAATAATTAAGACGGGCTCAAGTACAGCAGAGATGGTTAAATATTTTATTAATTGCTTCTTGGCCACCAAAGTTAGTTTTGCAAACGAGCTTAAGCAGATTTGTGAACACACAGACATTGATTATGATAAGGTAGTAGAATACGCACTTTACGATGAACGTATTGGTAAGTCACATTTTTCTACACCAGGCCCAGATGGCCGTAGAGGGTTTGGGGGCTCATGCTTCCCCAAGGATATCAACGCTATGATTACGTTTGCAAGTAGTTTAAATGTAGAGCCATTGGTATTGCGTGGCGCATGGAATAAAAATTTAGAAGTAAGGCCTGAAAAAGATTGGGAACAACTTAAAGGTCGTGCTGTATCACAAGAGGAAGAATAATGGAAAATCACAAAACACATAAATTATCTACACAAGCACTTGGAGCTGTCATGATGGCTTTACAGGAATCTTTGCTTAATCAATTGGACATAGTTCCAATTCTTAAGAATTTTGATTTAGTAGAAACAGATGAAGGCCTTGTTGTTAAAAACCCACCCACTGTAAGATTTGGGGACAACAGCGCGATCAGCGAGAAAGACTTAAAAAAGATGGTAAAGTAATGCCAAGATATCGTTATTACTGCGAAACATGTAAACTAGAATTTGTAGCGTTTCATGGAATTAACGAATTTTTAGTAGCGTGCCAAAAGTGCGAACAAGAAACAATACAAAAAGTACTTTCGGCACCTATTATTATTAACAAAACAAAGAATAAAAATTCAAAAGTAGGTGACATTACGCATGAACATATTCAAGCTAATAAGCAACTATTAGAAGACGAAAAACAAAAGGCTAAAGAACAAGAATATGAGCAGACTTGAAATTATATTATCAGCAATACTGTTTGTTTCTTTAGTTTTAAACGTTGGAATCTTTGCGTATGCGCGGGCTGCTATTGTAACATTGCTGTCAGTGTCCGAAGAATTAGGAGATTTACAGCAAATGATTAATGCATTTGCAAAACATGTAAAATCTGTGTATGAATTAGATTCATTTTACGGTGATCAAACGCTAGAAGCGCTATTGAATCATTCGATCTCATTTAATGAACAACTAGAAACGTTTGAATTTATTTATTCTCTAACAGAACAAGTAGAAACGCCAGATGACACAAAAAACCCAGATGAAGAAGCGACGCAAGAAGCGTACTAAAAATTATTACTTTACTAAAGAGCATGAAGATGCAATTATAAGGTATTCTAATACAAGTTGTATTCGCGAGCGAACAGAGCTGTATGTAAAATGGATTCAACCAGCATTTGATGAAATGGTTGATAAAATTGTATTTACATATAAATTTACAAATTTGCCAAATTGCGAATCTCTTCGTGATGAATGTAAAATTTGGTTAATGACTATTCTTGATAAGTATGATCCCAGCAAGGGCTCTAAGGCTTTTTCATATTTTTCAGTTATTACTAAAAATTGGTTTATTCACAAAGTGAAGCGCCAGCAAAAACGCAACAAACGTGAAGTAGACTACGAAAATATTTCTAAAAAGTTTGAAGAAGAGTTTCTCTCCACTAGTGAGTCCTACGAAAGTATGAGAGAAGAAGATGAATTTTGGAAACTATTCTACACTGAGTTGAAATCGTGGGACGTAGATAATATGAAGGAAAATGATCTTAAAGTTTATAAAGCTATTACCATATTATTTGAATCAAAAGATGATATAGAAATTTTTAACAAAAAAGCTATTTATTTATATCTGCGTGAAATAACTGGTTTAAACACCAAGCAGATTGTAAATTCTCTTAAAAAGTTTAAAAAGAGATATTATTTGTTTCGAAACGAATGGGAAAGCGGAGAACTATGAGCAAAAAAGATTTAGACTCTCTTATCGATGAAGCGCTAGATAACATACGTAACGACAGAAAATCAGCCCGAGAGTTTCTAAATGAAATTGCAAATCAAATAGCTAATGACTCTGAACAAAATAAATACCTTAGTCCTGTAGCAGCTAAGCATATTGAAACACTACAGAGATCTAACGAGCAACTAGTTAAATTAATCGGCATTAGACAGAAGGGGCAACCTCAATCTACTGTGCTGTCTGAACAAGATAAAGATAGCTTATTTGATTTAATCCAAGGAGATCTTTCTGATGACTCAACCCACAACTAATGCAGAGGGTCTTTCTGTTTTAGCTGGAACAGTTAGAGAAAGACAGCCTAACAACAAATCTTTAATTGATAATGTCGTTAAATTTTATGTAAGAGTAATATCTCAACCAATAAATCTGGCAGGAAGCTATGCAGATTTGCTATTAAGCGACAACTTTATTCAACCTCCTTTCGCTATAGAGGGCACGAACATTGTTGCACGTCCAATGGTAGGCTCAGAGGCTGAAAAAAAAGAGCGCTTAACCTTTATGGGGAAAATTTTAAGATCATCTAATGGTTTACAACCTCACAAGTTTTTAGAAGATCCGTGTCGCTTAATTTATGCTGGTGAACAAGATATTCAATATATAGAAAAAATAATTTCATTGCATACGCTTTTTATTTCCCAAGCAGGTGTTTATGGAACTGCGCCTAAATTCGGAGATGTTGTATCTGTTGTTTTAGGTGTATCAGATTTCAGTGGACCAGAGTTAAAAGTAGCGTCCTTTAGCGAAGTTTCTAGTACGACTGATAGTGAATTATATAATTATGAAAGAGACGTATCTTGCAATGCTTTGAAAAGTTTGCTTTTTGAGGGATCTTCTGCACTGGCAGATTATGGCGCTCTTGCTGATGTTGAGTTGTTAGGTGGTTATATTGATTATCCAAGACAGCGAGGTCGTATTGTTGATCGCTCTATGATACCTTTGGGCCCCGGACAATACAATATTAGTGCACCTAATTATAGTCCTGTACTTGAATCTCTTGCCCCCCTCGCAAACAGTCGTTTCGAGATATTTTTAAATAATGTGCAGACTGGAACTGCTTATGAAATTATAGAGACAAAAGCTGAAGGCATGCCAGAAGACGATTGTGAAGAGATTCCCCCGACCGTTGGCGTCTTCATGCAACCAGGCCTGCTTGAGGCAAAAAACAATTATAAATGTGTTCCCTCTTGTATGACCTACCTGAAGTCGCAGCATGCTGCCGCCGCAGGCACCTTCTTGAGTGATGCTGAGGTAGCTCTGCTTCGGGAAGCAATGACATTAGCTGAAGAACAAGTAGCTACTTTACTCGCTTGTAAAGGCTCTAGAGTGACCGAAATAAACACATCTTTCAAGCCGGCTCCTAACACAAATATCGAGGGCCCCGGTAAAATTCAAAAGTACGTGCCGTACATTACTTCTGGTCGTCGTAGTGTGAAACACCAACTTAAACTTTATCGTACAAACTCATTAAAAACAGCAAAGCCGTGCTATAGCGACCACCACTATGGATATGCTCTTGATATAAAATTTTATATCCCTAAAACATTAAGAGAAGATCCGAGCATGGGGCTTGATTGGGTGCCCGCAGATGGATTTCTATGCAGAACAAATTGTAAAAGCCTCACCAAAGCTAATCAAGCCAAACACTTAGAGGCTTATAGAGAAATTGAGGTTATTGCAAATAAGCAAGGTGTTAAGTGGTATGGAGATAAAGACTCCACTCGCGACTGGAGAAGTGATCCGGTTCATTGGGAAGTTGATGATGATGGCAAAATAAAAGATTTAAAAGCTGCTTGTAAAAAGCACTACTACAGCCTTTATGGCGATGATCCGACAGATTGGGATTATGATTTAGTTGAAGATTTGCGTTGGCCAATAGAAAGTGGAAAGCCCCCGCCTGGAGAAGGATAATTTATTATGTCTAAAGTATATACTACTGACAAATTAAGCGATTATCGAAAAACTTTGATTACTTCGCTTCAAACTAAAATTGATGAAAATAGAACTGTTAACTTAGTAACTGGCGGTCCTTTAAATACTGGTGTCGCCTCTAAGATAATTAGCCATATTAGATCTGGCGCCGAAACCATCATGCAAAATGGTGATCGAAATGCATTTATAATTTTTGGTGAAGACCGACCTGCCGGCCGCGGATCTGGCTATGGAGGCATAGGGGCATCTCCCTCATCAAAAGGTACGAATAGAATCACTTTAACTGTAGGAAAAATGGCGAGAGCTTCTGGTGGTGAAGGGCCAAAAGATGGAACGTTCGCTGACCCATCTCCTTTTGGAGATGCAGCAAAAATATATATTGCCGATATGACTGATGCGGACAAAAACTTTGGATTTTGCGACACTGAAGTTGGTAATGTAAAAGGTCAATCAGCTATTGTAAATTTTGCAGATCAAGTAAGAATTTTTGGAGTTGGAGGAGTTCAAATTTCAACAGGCCAACCTCAAGCAAAAACCGGCCCTGATGGCGTGACAAACTCTCAAGGTGGCAAAATGCCACTTGCACCACCTATAATTTTATCCGCCGGAAATGTAGACTATATCCAAAAACATCCTATGTCTGATGGTCCTTATTCTCAAATTCCTGTTATCCAGGGTGTCGTTAAAGGTGACAGCATGATCTTATGTATTCGCAAACTTGCAGAAATATTAGACGATATCATCGGTGCTCTTATACGTCTTGGCACATTCCAAGGCATTTTTGCATCTGCATTGGGAATACAAGTACCCCCCGCAGTGAATCCACACTATCCAGCGATTTGCCAATCAATGACAAGAGAGACATTTGAATCATTTTTGATGACCTTGATTTCTCTAAGAACCGAAAAAGGAGCTTGGGAAAACAATTATTGCAATGATCGTAGCGTTAAATTAATTAAAAGCACTAATGTTTTTGCCTCATAGGAATATAATATGGCTGATTCCAAATTTTTAGAATATCAAGATAAAGATAATAGTGGTCTATTAGACAAATGTGATGATTTAGCAAATGTGCCAGCAGAAAAAATTTGTCCACCCTGTAGAAAAAATTCCACCTACATGGCTCCTGATTGGAAGACTAAAACTGTTGATGAGCCATGGCTAAACGAAAGACTCTGCGAATACCAAGTTACAGTAGTTACTGACTATACAACATCAACCCCATCAACAGATGCATCAGACTCTGAAGCTGAAGAATATATTAATTCTATTTTTGTAGAACACCAAGAAGAAGCGATAGAAGGAGTTCTTGAATATTATGAAAAAGAAATTTCTGACGCTAATATTGATTCTCTGAAAAATTCAGTAAAATTTGATAAATACGATTTAAACATTCGACCATCGTCACGACTTAAGTTGTTGTATTCTATTCCGTATGAAAATATTGCATCTATAGAGGATGCTTTAGACGACGACATAGATGAAGATAAGGATAGTGATAGTGATGATAATACTAGTGCTACAAGTGTTACATATGTAGCAGATGATTTTGTGTTTGATCTTCTTAAGGTGCGCAAAGCTTTACATTTATATTCTACATATCTTAAGGTATTTAGAGGCGCTAAAAAAGGCAACTTGATATTTTCAAACGATAATCGTATTTTTTACTTAGGAAGATACGGAGATAATGGCTTTACCGGATCAAGTGTATTAGAAAAGATAATAAAAGATATAGAACAATTTTTAAATAGAAAGGGTTATAGAATCAGAGGAGTTGATACAACCCGAGGTAAAGGTCGTGATGTAGTTGCAACTTTAAGTTTAGGGTTTTCAGGTGAATATAGATTAAATAAAATAACCATTACTACTCAAAGCTGTGGTGAGAAAGAATTTGTTTTTGGTAAGAAAAAAATCAAATCTTTAAGAAACAAAGGTCATTTTAAAGATAAAACGGCCATGGCTTATTTATCTAGAATTAATGAAATGATAGTAGATTTAGAGGCCCGCGAGCCGCTACCATGGACAGAGTTTGTTATAAAATATACTTATCCTCCTGTCGTTGAAAAATTTAATTGGCCAGACACTTCTTTAACCTCTGAAAATACAACAAAAAGCTGTATAGGCGAAGCTCTCGCCGCTGAAGGAAAACAATTAGGTCAAGATATATTAGATGATGACTTTAATTTACAAGATTCATTATTATATTTGTTCAACAAGCAGTCTTGTAAATCTGATTTGCAAGGAGTTCGAAGAGAAGATGTAGAGTTAAATTTATTGCTTGAACGTGGCAAAGCACCGCTGAACAAAGATAAGATATTTGATCTTGCTCGACAGCAAGCCTTCCAACAATTACAAATGGAAGGAGATATATTTTTAAGTTCATGCTTTAAAATTTTCAGCGGTAACGATTCGGATGGAAATTCACCTCCCCAATCTACCAGAGAGGCATTTAATAGATTTTTTGATAGAATAAAAGTCTGTGGAATGAAAGACTTTACACTTGATGCTATTAAGTGTTTACTTGCTGGTTTAACTTTAGAACAAGCTTTAGGAAGTATTGTCAAGTCAGCGATGCAGAATATGTCTATGGAAAATTTTGGACAATTTTTTGCAGGACTACCAGGTGATGTGCAAGCAAAAGTTCAAGAAAACATTAGTAATAAACTTTCTTCTGGAGATTTGTTTAAACAAAATTCAACTAATCAACAAATCAATGACTATATTGAGAATGGTTTAGATCCTGGACAAATAACAAATATAGAACCATGGACGATGGATAGCACGTACAGGTTTATGGGGTACAAACAGCCCGGTTTTGAAGACAATTTGGGAGATACTAATGTTAACGTAAACAGAGGAACGCTAGCACAACGGTATATGCAAACCACTAATAAATTAAGTGCGACTGATAACTTTTTGCTACAATTATACATGGACGAAATATTAGAAGTCTTAGGTGACCAAATGTTTACCGCAGTAGATGTTTTGAATAGATTCCCAGGGTCTCAATTGGTCATAAAAACATTATTTTTGTTTGATTGTCCACAGCCACCTCTTTTTAGCCCATCAATGTTGGATTTTATTAATGATATAGAGATACCTTTCTGCAATAGAATAGATGACATTACACTGCCAGAAATAAGAAATCCTTTAAATTGGCTACCAAAAAGAAAGGACATCGCCGGCAACTTTACAGCAGCTATTAATTTAGCATTACAACAAGCTTTAGTTTCCGTATTGTCTAGATTAATGGTTAAAGTGTGTAATTTGATTGGCTCATCGCGTTGTAAAGCCATAGAGACTACCGGTGCGCTTGCAACTAATTATTTGACCCCAGGGCCCTCAGACTCATTAGCCTCGATTATTAGCAAAGCAATTTGTGGTTCAGATGCAGATAGCGATCAAATTCAAGATACGATTGCAGATATGTTTGAAAAATTAGGTTTAGGCGCCACTGCAATGGCTGATAAAGAAAAGACAATGAATTTTGCAGAGGACATTTCATCTAGTTTAACTAGATCTGAAATGTTAGGATTGTTTTTAGGTAAACCTACACCTGAAGGATGCGCTGTAGTTAGTGCGCTCATAAAAAATGAATATCCTGAATATGAAAGTGCTCTTCCGAGTGATCAAGCTGTTTGCGATTTTTTTAACGGCATGGGCAATCTACTACCAGCGGACACAAGAAGTTCTATGGGCGATTTTTTAGATTCTTTGGGTGAAGAAGACGAGCTTCCCGCAAATCCAACTCTATGCGCAACTCCTGAAGATTTAAATAGGTTCTGTGAATTCAGAACAAATTTATTAGCTGGACGTAGTACTAAATTGCAAGCTGAATTAATGTGCCAAAACGAACAAGACGATTTATTATCTCAACTTGATGATTTAACTAATGCACTGCAACAAGGCCCTCAAGAAATGCTTAATAATGCAATTCCGCCATTGATGTCAGATCCTGGATGTGATAATGGTATTCTGCCATTTGAACCAGAAGCTGTAAATTATGTAGCCAATCAATCTTTAAATCTTACAATGAAGCAAATACATTTAGATTTTTCAACTGACATGCTTGGAAATGGCCCTGGAGAGCGCAATTGGGGTCTTATGAATATGATCTTAAGTGATACGCTGGGAAATCCTCTTACTGCGCATTATAGAAAAGCTTTCAATGATAATAGCTATGTTAATTTTGTTGTGGACGGAGACACGAACTCCAAAGGACAGTTTCCTGCATATGTAGCAGAGTGGATGCAAGAACAATTAGGTTCTCTAAACACAAGTGTAGAAACTAATAATAACTTTAGAGAAGAGAAAACAATCACTCGTACTTTTGAACAATTGAACTTAAGTCTTTATGGTGGAGTTAGCACTGTCGATTTGCCCGACTTTGGATATAATACATATGCAGTCGTTAAAACAGAAGAACAGCAAGTTGAATTTATCAAACAAGGACGTAAAAAAGATCCTGATTTGCAGTTAGAATTTAGGGACAACAATAAGGGTTTAGCCGAACAAGGAGACTCCTTTCTGTACGGATTTAATTTAAATTTATTTATCTCAGAATTAACCGAAAACAACTCATTTGTTACTAATATAGCTAACGATAATGCTCGAATTAATATAACAAATTTGTTAAATTTTAACGCTAAAATTTTAAGAGCAGATAGAAAAACAATGAGCAAAGAACAGAGAGATGCTTTAGCTGAATCAGATTCTAAAACAGCTTCTGTGCAAAAAGAACGAGTTTACGAGTTTGCATCTGTAGATGACACTTTTGATTTTTCTAGACTTACACAGTTTCCTGAATTTCAAAATAGCTTTACAATCGAACAAGAATATGCACCTCAAGTAATCTTGCTCAATGAAATTTTAACTCAACAAGGGTATACTGGCTCAATACAGCAAGTTAAAGAATTTCACGATCAAACAATGAGTTCTATTTTTGCATCTTTAGCTACTGAGGTTTCTGGCAACCAAAAAGCATTTAAGTATGGAGCACAGTATGACAGCTTAACAGATATAGATGTAAAATATGTTGTTAATACTGGGCAAACTGATAGCGCAGCTGGTACGTTTTATAGTGATGCGCTGATTAATGGAGAGCCCATAACTAATGATGACGGAGTGTTAGGGATAAGCTATGATCAATATGTCAATGGCGAAAACGCTCGTGTATTTTTTCTAGACCCAGCACAGTTTGGAGGCAGTTATGTAAATCCTCCTGTTTATATTAAACCAATGAAAAATGAAGGCTGGCTCGGCTTAGTAGATGTTATGTTTCCAGATTTAAGCCCTTGTAAGCCAACTAAAACTGACTTGATAGACTTTAGCGATATAAGTGAACAAGTATCAAACACATACAATAATATACCTATGGACGAAAGACTCAAGCAAGATCCGGATTGTATCGTAGAATTACCATACAATAGAATTTTAGAAAGAATGAGCACAGCGAACATGCAAGGCTTAATTACAGCCGCATGTCGTATATTTTCTAGTGTTCATTTTATAAAAACCATGGCCACTTTTACGACATTTAAACCAGATTTTGACAATGTTTATAGTTCTTTATATCCTCAATATATTGTAGAAAATATGGAAAGCGCTTTTAAAGATGCTCAAAGCGCAGCATGGGAAGCAATTAATCCTTTTAAAGATGAAGATTTTTGGTATGCTTTTTTAGAGCAGTCAGTTCAAACTTATGGTCGTTTAGTAGATCAAGGTACAATTATCGATCCTCCACAATCAGTCTTACAAGCTCTTTTTAGAATTAATAACATGCAATCGAACTATGAGTTTCCAACTAAAGCGGATTGGATAAGTTCATTTGAAATGACAGGCGACACAAAAAAGGCACTAGCATTATCTGCTTTAAGGCCGATTAAGGCTATCAAAGCTTTGACGGCTAATATAGAAACTTATAAAGAATATAAAGAAAGGTTAAACCTTGAAGCAGTCAAGGCAACTGAAGAAGATGCCAAATTAATATTAAAAGAAATGGTTAAATCTGAGCTTAAAATAATGAGTGAAAAGTTTTTAGAAAACTTGAAAGAATTTAACATGGAGCCAACTTATACTGATATTGATTATTATATATTGACAAATTTTACTCAAGGAGGTATAGATTTAGATCTTGATAAAGAAATTATCGAAGTAGAAGAAACTTCGCCTTCTGGTCCATCTTACGGAGATACTTCAAATGCTCTTAATCATGTGCATACTTATGAGGTAGACGCTGATGGTAATGGCTGGGCGTATGAAGCTTACAGTCCGCTAGATGAGAGAATTCACCACAAGCATAAAATAACAAACTGGGTAGTTGAAGTTGCGCAAAGTAGTTGCTATCCTAATTGTAAAGATCTTTATGGCTTTGAAGGTCTTTCGGGGCACAACCATTATATTTCAAACATGATTGTGCCAATTGGAGATATTCAACCATTAGGATATGCTTTCGATACTACAACAGATGATGCAAGGCCATTTTTAATTGAAAAATATGTTAGTATAAACGGCGTTAAATACTCGCCAGAAGAAGCAACTGAAATTATTAAATCTAATCCTCCGACATTGAACATTTCTGATGTATACCCAGGAACCTTAGAGCAGGTTACCGATCCCTCTGGTAAAGTAGTAGGCCTTACTGGTGAACTTGGTGTGCGTCATGGCTTGCAATTTTCAGCTATTATAGCTGGTCAAAAATATGAAATTGCTACTGTCGAAATAGATGCTTTAGATTACGAAATACAAAGATTTCAACCAGTGGCAGCTAATTCTAAAGAACTTTTGTGTTTGTTGAAGCTATTAAAAGAAGAAGAAAGATTCAGACTTATAACAAGGTATGTAATGCCAACTAATAAATTTTTATCTGTATTGGCAATTTACAACGACATGGCGTTTCTTCCTTCTATCGGTGAAAAAACAGTTGCCGATGGAGATTATTTTGAAGCCGGATATGATGCTCCAGGAGTACAAGTTGCATTTGATGATACTGGGGCCCCCATTTATACATATGTTGCTGGCTGGGCCTCTGCGGAAGATCGAAATCCTGGACTGCTCTCAGGCCTAACGGTCAGAGAGTGGGATTCGTGGGATCAAGAATTGTTAAGAAATTCTAAAAGTCGAATAAAATCTATTTTTAAAAACTTATATAGCGCGCGCGATTTTAAAGAAAACATAGATTCTATGTTAAAATTTGATCCAGTAGAATTTCAAATCAGTAGCTTTAAAAATAAGCTTAAGCCAAAGACTGGAGAAACGCTATTTCCAAGGTGGAGAAGAAAAAATCTTAGAAATAATCCGTTCGATGCTAAAGGAACTTTGTGTAAAAAGTAAATGTGTTGTAATTATTAGAGAAACTTATTATGTCTTCAATTGGAATAAAACTACCTTTAACTTATAATTCTGCCGATGGTTTTACAATGATTAAAACCATTAGGCAGATGATTAAGCAAAATTTTAAAATGCTTATTCTCACCAATCCGGGAGAAAGAGTGATGGAACCTCAATTTGGTGTAGGCCTCTCTCAGTATTTGTTCGCTAATTATTCAGAAGGGATTCCATCAATAATTGAAGAAAGAATCAGGAAACAGGCTAGCATGTACTTGCCCGTAGTATCTGTTGATTCTATAGATTTCCAATCATTTCCAGATACCAATTCGTTAAAAATAATAATTAAATATATTATCCCTTCTATTGGCATAAATGATTTATTAGAAATTACTATTTAATAGAGGAAACTTGTAAATGGCCAAAAATGATGATAAAATAGTACCTATCGATTATACCAACAGAGAATATAGCTCTATCCGCTCTGACTTGATGCAGCTAGCTGAGCGCTTCTACCCAGATAATTTTCAGGATTTTAGTGAGGCATCTTTTGGCTCTATGATGCTGGATGCTGTAGCATATGTAGGAGATCAGATTTCATTCTATATGGACTACAACATCAATGAGTCTTTTTTAGATACCTCATATGCTCTAGAAAATATTACTCGCCATGGCCGGATACTAGGGTACAAAGACAAAGGAAGACCTTCGACATTTGGCGAGGTTGCACTTTTTCTTGAGGTACCTGCTGGAGGTGGAACTTTAGGTCCAGATAAATCCTTTATCCCTATTTTGAAAAAAGGCGCCCGCTTTACCTCTGAAAGTGGTTTAAGCTTTTTGTTAACGGAAAACATTAATTTTGCAGCGCCTAGTAATACAATAGTAGTATCTAAAGTTAATGATGACACGGGCGCCCCCACGCACTATGCTATAAAAGCATATGGAAAAGTAGTTTCTGGTATGTTTGGGGTGACTACAATTAAAACAGGGGCATTTTCAAAATTTAAAGCTTTAAAGTTACCGGTCGCTAATTTATCAGAAATACTTTCAGTTATTGACTCTGAAGGTAACAAATATTATGAAGTTGAAAATTTATCTCAAGACATAGTGTATCAAGAAATACCAAATAATAATTACAAAGAAGATAATGTACCCTCTATCATAAAGCCTCTTTTGGTATCCAGAAAGTTTGTAGTGATCAGGCAAAATCAAGGAGTGTATCTTCAATTTGGAAGTGGCGAAGAATCCACTACAGCAATAATCGCAGATCCACAAAAAGTAGCAATGAACGTATTCGGAAAAGATTACGTTACAGATACAACTTTTGATCCTACACAAATTTCAAAAAATATAAATTATGGACTAGTCCCTGTAAACACTGAACTTAGAATTTTGTATCGAAAAACTAATCCAGCAAATTCAAACGTTTCAGCAGGAACAATATCGGCAGTAGCAGCTGCCTCATTTGATTTTAAAAGGCTCAATAACCTTTCCAACAGCAATGTATTATCTGTACAAAGCTCTTTAGAGGTTACAAATGAGACACCAATCATCGGACAAGTTACTTACGCCTCGCCAATTGAGATAAAACAAAGAATATTTGATACGTTCCCTACTCAAAATAGGGCTGTTACACAGGCTGATTATGAAAATACTGCATACAGAATGCCATCCAAGTTCGGTTCTATAAAGAGATGTTCGGTCCAGAAAGATCCAGATTCTCTCAAAAGAAATCTTAACATGTATGTTATTTCTGAAGATCAATTTGGTAGCCTTATTAAAAGTAATAATACTATAAAAAATAATTTAAAAACTTGGCTACATGATTATAGAATGGTTAATGATACGATAGATATTTTAGATCCTTATATTATTAATATAGGAATTGAGTTTGTAATAACCACACTACCCCAGACAGACAAATCAATAGCTTTAAACGATGCGGTTGTGCAATTACAAAAATATTATCAACCTGGAATGTATATCGGTGAACATTTTCAAATTAGTGATATATATGCTGAATTGAAGAAAGTAAGAAACGTTTTGGATGTTGTTCACGTTAAAGTAATAAACAAAACAGGGGCACAATATTCAAATGTTCAGTTTTCAGTCAATAAAAATATGTCTCCCGAGGGCACTAAGATAATTTGTCCTCGAAATGCAATATTTGAATTAAAATTTCCACCAGTTGATATTAAAGGCAAAACAAGATAATGCTTAGAAGATACACAGCTAGCGCTGATAACACTATTGTAAGCGCTTATCAATTAAATTTAGAGACTCGCGGAACAGGAGCCAATACTGGTCGCGCCGATATTTTAGAAACCTTTTCAATTTATGGAAGACAATCAACTAGCTCGCAAGAATTGTCCAGAATTCTTGTTAAGTTTCCTGTAGACAAAATTAAGAATGATAGAACAGCCGGAAAAGTACCCGCTAGCGGATCGGTAAATTTTTATCTTAGATTATATAACGCCCCTAGTTCTAAAACAGTTCCAAGAGATTATAAGCTTTTAATAAAAGCAGTCTCTAGAGATTGGGAAGAGGGCGACGGTTTAGATTTAGAGGGGTATAAAGACCTCACCTATAGCAAATATGGCTCTAACTGGATTAGGGCTTCTGAAGGCGCCGCATGGAGCAGTGTTGGGGGAGACTATAGAAACAAGCCTGATCGCAGTCAACAGTTTCTTGTAGGCCCAGAAAATCTACAAGTTAACGTTACAAAATTCGTTGAAGATTGGATTAAAGGCTCTGGCGGTGGAGGATATACAAACTATGGATTTGGAATTAGAATGTCCGCTTCTTATGAAGCTAGTTCTTCTGCGGCTGATGTAAGATCCGATTCGAATGTAATTCTTAATCCTAATGGAGCTATCAAGTCTTATTACACAAAAAGATTTTTTGGAAGAGCATCGCAATATTTCTTTTTCAGACCAGCTATCGAAGCTCGATGGAATTCTACAAAAACTGATGATCGAGGTCATTTCTATTTTAGTAGTTCAAGAGCACCAGCATCTGAAAACTTGAACACCCTTTACTTTTATAATGTAGTAAGAGGAAAGCTTGTTAATTTACCCGGAATAGGCACAAGCGGTAAATTAGTAGTTAGCTTATTTTCTGGCTCTAAAGATAATACAAGACCTTCCGGCTCCGGAGCAACCAGGACTCCACTTACATTAGATGGTAATAAGACTTTTGCTACTGCTAGTTACGTGTCAACTGGAATTTATTCCTGCAATCTGTGTCTCCTATCTTCGTCAGTAAAAACTGTATATGATGTATGGTTTTCAGGAAGTGATGATATTGGCAACCCCAATAAAGCTAAACAATATTTTACTGGTTCATTTCATCCAATGTCGATGACTGGCGGAGAAACAACCGCAGTGCCTTTATATTACTTAGCAATGACCAATTTGCAACCGAAATATTTAAAAAATGATACACCTCGTTTAAACTTATTTGTACGTAAGAAAAACTGGGAACCTACAATTTATACAGTAGCCAGTACGAGCATTGAATCTGAAACAATGATTAGTGCTTCCTATAGAGTGTATAGAGTTTTAGATGGGTATCCCGCGATTCCATATGGAACAGGAAGTGACTATCATACGGGTCTTTCTTATGATATATCTGGTAATTATTTTGATTTAGATATAAAGCTCTTAGAACCGGGCTATGCTTATGGTCTTAAATTTGCATTTTATGATGAAAGAAACCAAGCATGGAACGAGCAAGAGGAGACCTTCAAATTTCGAGTAGAAGACTATGAGTATTAAAAAATTATTTGACGCTGCCGGTTCTAATAAGAATGTAAATTATAGCGACTATAAAAACGAAAAAGACAAATATAAGTTTGTAGAATCAGGCGATAACGCTGAACAAATTACAATAAAAAATAATCATTTTACACCGCAAATAGATTATTCTGATCCTCAAAATTTTGTTCAATATGGATCAGCTTTTTTGTATTATCAAGGCGCCTTAAAAAGAATTTCTGATTATTATCCGTATGATGGTTCAAGCGCCGAAAAAAATAAATTTTACAATGAGTTGCTTGAAGGCGAGCGATACATCTTTAATAATTTGTATCCTAAATCCACAGGATACGTTATCTTATCTGCGGACGGATGGGGTGCTCTTAACGGGTCTATAACATCAGATGGCTATGGGCTTCCATCCACATTAGAGTATATCACTTTTAAAGGTGGCCCGCTAACATCTTCTAATACAAGTTTAGTTAGTCAAGGACCAAATCCAGCTAGTGATAAAATTCATTATTCCAATATTTATGATGAGAACATCTATCAAACCAAAGGCCTGCCTAATTCATACGGAAGCGGAACTAGATTATCTAATTTAAGATCGAATTTTAATGATGGGGTGACTGCTGAATTTTGGCTTAAGAAGCCTGCCTTTGATAATGCAAAAACACAGAAAGAAGTAATTTTAGATGTATGGAACAATTACTCTTTATCTACTAAAAAATATGGTAGAATTACATTAGAGGTCACTGGTGCTGCTAGTAATAGTCCGTTTTTGTTTACTGTTCAGTCAGGAACCACCTCAACAGCTTTAAAGCACATAAGAATTGGTAATAATATTACACCCACTACTTTGACAAGTTGGGGACACTATGCGTTTACATTTCAGAACTCTGGCAGTAGCTTTGTAGTCAAATTGTATAAAGATGGAGTTTTAAACGATACTAACGTTTATAATGGTGTTATTGGTGAATTAAACTCTAAAGGTCTTATGGGCCGACTCGGTGCTCTTCTGAGGCCCCCATCCGGTTCCGCCGGCCCCGCCGGCGCCGGAAAGCTTAGTGCTTCTGTAGACGAGTTTAGATTTTGGAAAGTAGCTAGAAATTCTCAACAAGTTAGTAGAAATTGGTTCACAACCGTCAATGGAGGAACAAACACTGATATCTCCAACACAACTTTAGGAATTTATTTTAAGTTTAATGAAGGTATTGTTGGAAATTCTTTAATTGATGGAGTTGTATTAGATTACGGTGGACGTTTAAGTAATGGTCATTGGAGAGGGTATACATCAAATAGCCGGAACACAGGCTCTGCTATTGTATCAGCCAGCGCTGGGCTATTTGAAAGCGAAGAGCTAGATCCGATCATTAGAACAGAAAACCCAAAAGTTACCTCACTTAGCTCCTCACTGCTGACAACAGGTTCATATTATGATTTAAACAACAATTCTTCTTTTTTACATTACATGCCAAATTGGGTTATTGAAGAGCATCAAGAAAATGGAAATCAAAATTTAAAAATCATATCTCATATTATGGGTTCTTATTTTGATAAACTGTATCTTTTAGCCCGAGAATTTCCTAAAGTTAGACAGGCCGGCTATTTTACGTCTTCTGTGAGACCTGTATCTTTTGGACGCCATCTTCCGCAGTCTTTGGGAATGTATATGCCTGATACGTTTATTGATGCTAATATCGTAGAAAGTCTTTTAAATCGCGATAACTCAAAACTTTTTCAAGGAAATTTAGAAGATACCAAAAATGAAATTTATGTGAATCTATATAATAACTTAGCAAATATTTTTAAATCTAAGGGAACTGGCAAGGCAATCAGAAATGTCTATAGATGTTTTAATATAGATGAATCATTTGTTCATAATCGTCAATATTCCACTCATACCACATACGAGTTAGATAATAATTTAAAACAAAGACAAGTATCTAAAAAGTTTTTGAACACCAATAATCGCTATAGTCTTGGAGGTGTTGTATACCAAGCTAAAAATAGTGGTAATTCTGATAGCAGCGGGTATATTTCAGGAAGTTTCGGTAGCAGTATTGCCGGGGTTGAAGACTCTCACGGAGCTACGTTAGAAGCCTCAGTAAAATTTCCTTTTTACATGCCGGCTTACGATGTAGTAAACAGAAGTTTTTTAAGCTCTTCGCTGTTCGGAGTATATACAGTTAATACTGGTAGCGCTCGCATGCGCGATGGAACCTGCACAACCTATGTTTCAGGTACAAAGGGCCACGATTATGCTAACTTTCAAGTTTTTGCCGTCAGAGATAAATTAAAATCTAAAAATGTAAAATTTGTTTTAACATCATCTCGTTCGCCTTTTCCAGCCCCCACACTAACAAGTAGTGTATTTTTTGGAACGTATAACAATAGTGATTGGAATTTTTCTGTACGT
>TARA_R110002020_G_scaffold54452_11_pt1 | contig 35333 bp, 18 predicted proteins | sample TARA_R110002020 | Tara Oceans TARA_R110002020 (sample SAMEA4396489) | marine metagenome | biome: Westerlies Biome; feature: [MES] marine water layer (ENVO:01000295) within the mesopelagic zone...; material: water (ENVO:00002006), including particulate matter (ENVO:01000060) such... | reverse complement strand
AATCACACACCTTATCTAACACTTCTAATGTCTAAGTCTGATCTCTTCCTTGCTCTTGAAAATGCAGAGAATGGTAATGATATTCTACTCATCCTTGAAGCAATTGAAGCACTCTATTGATTATTATGTGTAGTCTTCTCTTCCTCCTATTCATCATTTATGTTTGTTGGAATAGTAATAAGGTTAGAACACTTATCAGTAATTCATTACTTAAACTCTCTAAGTTCTTTAAACCTTAAGTAACACACAGTATGAGACTTGTTCTAATCTCTTTATTTGTACTTCTTGGTGCTAATCTACTCATTGAACTATTAGATTCAAATCTAATGGAAACAATTCAAGAGAGGAATAACACTATAGAAAGATTACTTCAACCACCATCTTCTGAAATCCAATGATTACTTCTGATTCTAAACTTGATCTCCTAAAGCAACGTTATGCAGAGATGATTGTAGATAGTATGGATATGGATACCCTGGTTAATATTGCTGTTGATGGTATCACACAAAACATCAAAGATTGGGAAGAGATTGATATAAAAGAAGAGGTAATTGATCTCTATGGTTCTATGACTTGGGATCAACTTAATACCTAATAATGATACTTTTCTATGTGGGACAAATAGAAATTCATTAATAAATGTCTTTTTAAATGTATATTAGTGTTTTATTTGTCCCAAATAGATTGTTATAAACCTGTTTAAACCTTAGATCTTTTAGTGATCTTAGGCAGCAGTATATCACACTTTATCTCACATGTCAACACCCAAATTCATATGGGACACATAGATTTTATATGGGACACATAGTTGACAACCTACGAAACCTGTGCTAATCTATGTGGGACAAATGAAAATCATGCAAATCCTATGTGTCCCACATGACTTATGCCATTCTCCAAGAAATTGCCAAACCTGGGACATACTGAGAGAATCAGAGTTCCATCCTCCTGTGTTGCTCATGTGTCCCAAATACTCAAAGAATATGAGAGGTTATGTGGGACACATGGAATAACCTATGTGGGACAAATACAGCAGAAGGTTATCACTGGTTTAGAACAGATTCCATAGTCCATGTGTCCCACATAGAAATCTATTTGTCCCACATAGATTTTATAAGTACTTTTTTCATTTTATTCTAACACACATCATGAGTAACTGCAACCCCTATCTGATGCCCACTGTGTGCCCCCTGGTTGACACTTAGCAGCACATGTGATAGAATACAGTATTGTGAATCAGACAGTGTTTCTGAGGGTATGTGTATGTGGCCCAAAGGGCGTAGCGACCCCCCCTACGAAAAAAGGGTAGGAACCCTAACCTACAAAAGTATATACCCTCTAAGTCAATATGAGGATGATATATAACTCAAAAAGAAAATCCATTTAATGAAAAAAATTTCTGCTGAAAATTTTTACCACATATACTTGAAGGACAAATGTGTATATAATTGTTTAACAGAGAATCAATTTGAGATACACTGGAATTCAATGAAAGCGATGGTAGGATTGATGACCACTAATTATGAGGAAGAAGATCTTTCATATGAAAAGGTGGAGAAAACCACCCATGAAATTGATGAGTCGTCTTATTGACAAGACATAGATATACTGTTAAACTGAAGTTGTAGTGAATTATCAATCATGGCAAAAGGATTTACTGTAAAGGCGAAGACGCCTGTGAGTAGTACTAAGGAGAAACCCCCAGAGTGGGATTTCCAGGCAATCAAAGAAAGGATGAGAGGAAAGACCATTGTATTTTGCTTACCAGGACGTGGTGTCTCATATGTCTTTCTGAAGAATTTTGTACAATTGTGTTTTGATATTGTACAAAATGGAATGAGTATTCAGATCAGTCAAGATTACTCATCCATGGTAAACTTTGCAAGATGTAAGTGTTTAGGTGCTAATGTATTGCGTGGACCAGATCAGGTGCCATGGGATGGTAAGTTAGAGTATGACTATCAGTTATGGATTGATAGTGATATTGTGTTTAATACAGACAAGTTCTGGCAGCTATGTGACATGGCAGTACCAGCAGAGGGAGAGAACAAGGAGATTGTTGCAGGATGGTATAGTACAGAAGATGGACGTACAACATCAGTAGCACACTGGTTGGATGAGGATGATTTCCGAAACAATGGTGGTGTAATGAATCATGAGATGGTAGATGGCATCAGTAAGCGTAAGAAACCATTTACTGTTGACTACACAGGATTTGGATGGGTAATGATTCAGAAGGGAGTCTTTGAGCATGAGGAGATGAAATACCCATGGTTTGCCCCCAAGATGCAAGTATTTGAATCTGGTGCAGTCCAGGACATGTGTGGGGAGGATGTCTCATTCTGTTTAGATGCAATTGAGGCAGGATTTGATATTTGGTGTGATCCACGTATCAGAGTTGGTCATGAGAAGAACAGAGTTATTTGATTTATTAAATTATGGCAAAAGTTAAGAAGAGTTTGATGGGTGGTGATTTCATTGAAGCACAACCCAAGAAAACAAGACAAGGAGCAGGGAAACATACAAAGTATGCATCCACTAGTAGTAACAATGCAAAAAAAAGATACAGAGGACAAGGAAGATAAGATTGAAGAATCAAAGATTCTTTGTCAACACTGTAAAAGAACTGCAACAAATAATATCAGATGTTTAGGTATGTGTGTTGCAGATTCTGATTATTAAGGAGGGGTTGTTTAGACCTCTTCTTTTTTTAATGATAGATAATATGCGCGAAAATCTCTCCGTAACTCTATATGTCTTGTTTAATTTGTAATTTACCCTCTGTAGAAGTATGGGTACGAAAAGAATATCTAACTGATCATCAAAGTGGTCATGGTGAATTTGTAAAAGGTGTTTGGGTTAGTGCTAAGAGTATTCCTGGTAGGGCATTTTATTTTGAAACATATTTACCAGACTATGGTGCAATGTATGACAAGTTACCAATTAGTGCTTTCTTAAGTGAACCTGAACTGCCTGATCCAGATATGAATCTACAGAACCTTCAATTCTGGAACTGTATGGATTATGGGGTTGTAGCAGTCACAAAGCAGTTTATAGGATCTATGGACTATGAGATCTATACAAGGGATCATGGGACCATGAAGGGCAATTACGTTTGTACTTTAGATAACTATCATCAAGATCCTGATGTTATTGATTATGCTACTTCTGAGAATCCTGCAGAACATAAGTCACACAATTTAATAGAACTTGTTAATGGACAGTATGCACTGTATCCTAACAATAGGACAAGGATTTATGACAATAGTCTAACTCCTGAAAACCCACTAACCCCTGACTTTAAAGTTTCCACAGAATACTATCAAGTTGAAAATGGTTATGAAAGAATGGGGTTAGGGGATCAAGACAGTTACTTCTGGAAAACCAGTAAAGAACGGTTAAATAATAGTACAGAAAACAAAAATGACGATGGAATCAATAGAGAAGCATATCCAAACTGATAAGGAAATTTTAGATGATCCTACAATCTCCCCACAGAAAAGGCGTCACACTCAAGATGAATTAGAACATCTTGAGCATTATGCTGAAGAACATGCAAAAGATATTGCTGCAGGTGACCACCATGATCCCTCAGCATTAGAAATGTATTGTGATGAAAATCCTGAAACTGATGAGTGTAGAATCTATGAAGATTGATACTAAATAACTTAAGAATATAGGGTATTAATGCCAATTGAAGGCGTAAGTAGATCTTTTAAAGATATCAGTGCTACATTTAAAGTCAATCCTATCAATAGAGATATGATTGTTTTAAAGAACACTAATGCTATAGCAAGATCTGTACGCAATCTTATTCTTACAGTTCCTGGTGAAAGACCATTTAATCCTGTATTAGGTTCAAATATTAATAACTTATTGTTTGAACCTATTGATAAATTTACATCAACAGCAATTAAAAGTGAAATAATTAATACTTTAACAAATTTTGAACCTAGGATCAAAGTTAGTAAAGTTACTGTTACACCTAAAGTTGATGCTCTATTATATCAGATAGGTATTCAATATACTATTATTGGACTTCCAGTTCCTGCACAGGAATTAAACTTTTCCCTAGAATCAACCAGATAAATGCCTTTAGTCAATTTAAGTAATCTAAACTTTGATCAAATAAAAGTCTCTATAAGAGACTATTTAAAGGCGAATAGCAATTTCACTGATTATGATTTTGAAGGATCTAATTTATCACAAGTAATTGATATCTTAGCATATAATACTTACATTTCATCATACAACGCTAATATGTTGTCTAATGAAGTGTTTATTGATAGCGCAACTTTAAGAGAAAATATTGTTTCCTTAGCAAGAAACATTGGTTATATTCCAAAATCTAGAAAAGCTTCTACTGCAATTGTATCATTTGAAGTAAATATTGGAGCTTCAAGTAATGTTTCAACTATAACATTACAACCTGGTCCAGTCTGTACTACTAATCAATTATTTGGTGGGACAAATTATGTCTTTTCAATTAATAGAGAAGAATCTGTTAAGGTAGATTCAGACGGAAAAGCAAGATTTAATAATATCTCAATATATCAAGGACTTTATGTTCAAGAAAATTTTACAGTTGATCCAAGAATACCAAATAAAAAGTATATCTTAGGTAATTCTGGTATTGATACAGATCTTATTAGGGTAACACTTAAACCTAATGAAACAAGTACTGTTAAAGAATTGTTTAATAAAGTAGATAGTTTGTATGATATTGATTCATCTTCAAAAGTGTATTTCTTACAAGAAGTTTTAAATGAAAGATATGAACTTTTATTTGGTGATGGAATATTTGGAAAGAAATTAACTGAAGGTAATCTTGGATATATTTTAGCTGATTACATCATTACTGATGGAGCTCCTGCAGATGGTATTGCTGACTTCGCGTTTAATGGTAGATTATTAGATCAAAATGGTTCTGCAGTGACCACAGGAGTTTCAGTTGTATCAGTTAATCAATCATCTCAGGGTGGTGGTGATATTGAAAGTGTTGAATCAATTAGAAAATATTCTACACAAATATATTCAACAAGAAATAGAGCAGTAACATCATCTGATTATGAAGCGATTATTCCAAAAGTATATCCTGAAACTGAATCTGTATCAGCATTTGGTGGAGAAGATTTAAATCCACCTCAATATGGAAAGGTTTTTATCAGTGTAAAACCAGAAAATGGAACACATTTATCTTCTACTGTTAAGAGAAACATTTTAAATAATTTAAAAAAATACTCTGTTGCAGGTATTATTCCTGAAATTATTGATTTAAAGTATCTTTATATTGAAGCAAAGTCAAGTGTATATTATAATAGTAATCTTACTCCTGGTTCTTCAATAGTTAGTTCTCAAGTATTAGATAATATTCAGAGATATTCTAAATCAACAGAAATTAATAAGTTTGGTGGTAGATTTAAATATAGTAAATTTCAAAAAGTTATTGATGATAGTCACAGATCAATAACATCTAATGTGACTAAAGTTGAAATGAGAAGAGATCTTGAAGTAAAATTCAATCAATTTGCTCAATATGAAATTTGTTTTGGTAATAGATTTTTTGTAAGAAATCATGGACATTCACCAATACATGGTGGAAGAATTTTAGGATATAATATTAGATCTTCTGGATTTAAAGTTAGTGGAATAAGTGATACAGTTTATCTTGGGGATAGAGCAAATAGTGATTTAACCACTGGTACATTATTATTATTCAAACTTAATTCATCCACAGAACCAGTAATTGTAAAATCAAATATTGGAACTATTGATTATGTTAAGGGAGAACTTAAATTGACTGCTATTAAAATAATTGATACATCAGTAAATAGAAATTCTCCATTAATTGAAATATCAGCAACACCATATTCAAATGATGTAGTTGGACTTCAGGATTTATATCTGCAAATTGATATGCCTTTTGTAAAAATTGATACAGTTTTGGACTCAATATCAGATGGTGGGGATATATCTGGTAGCAATTATGTTGTATCAGGAAGTTTTGACATGGATAGTTTAGTTAGAGGTGAACCTTCATATAGCACTCCTATAACTCAGATAGATAGTACAACAACTTCTTCTACAGTAGTGGGAACAACAACTGGCACTGTAACAACTACTTCAACACCATCAACACCTTCAACTACTTCACCATCAACACCTTCTAGTGGTGGATCAGGTGGTGGATCAGGATACGGATATTAATAAATGAACACAGATAGAGTACAAGTACAAGACATTGTATCAGACCAGCTTCCTGGGTACATTCAGGATGATTTTCCTTTGTTGGGAAAATTTTTAGAACAATATTATCTGTCTGTTGAAAATAATGGTGGATCTTTAAATATTTTAAACAATATTGATCAATATGTAAAAGTTGATAATTTATATGATATCAAAACATCAACAGGTTTGGCCAGCACAATTTCATTTGTTGATGATACAATCACCACTGAACTAGATACTAATTTTACGTATGGTTTTCCTGAAAGGAATGGATTAATTAAAATTGATAACGAGATTATATTTTATGGTAAAAAGACACAAACAACATTTACTGATTGTGTAAGAGGATTTAGTGGAATAGTATCTTATACTTCTCCCAATAAACCAGATGAATTAGTTTTTGAAAATAGTTTTTCAGCAACTCATGCTGCTGGTTCTAAAATTGAAAATTTAAGCGTTCTTTTCTTAGAAGAATTTTTTAATAAAGTAAAAAATCAATTTGTTCCAGGTTTTTCTGGTAGAGATTTATTTTCTGGATTGGATCAAAGAAACTTTATTTTTGGCGCAAAAAGTTTTTATGATGCAAAGGGGACTGATAGAGCTTTAAAAATTCTTTTTCAAGCACTATATGGTGATGAAGTAAATATAGTCAAACCAAGTGAATTTTTAATTAAACCATCAACTGCTGATTATAGTGTAACAAAAGATTTTGTAATTGAACCAATACTAGGTGATCCATTTGAATTAAAAAATAGAACAATTCAACAATTAAGAACTGGAGCAAAGGGGACAGTTACTAATGTACAGAAAGTAATTTATAATAACGATCAGTATCTTCAAATAAGCATAGACATAGGATACCAGAGAGATATTGATTTAGATGGATCAATTTTTGGAACATTTGAATCAATACCATCAACTAAAGTTTTAAACAATGTTTCAGTTGGTCAGACTACAATTGATGTAGATTCAACTATTGGTTTCCCAAATAGTGGAGAATTAATATCCTTTAATGTTGGTAATGAGGAGTTTGATTTTACATATGGAAGTAAAAATGATAATCAATTTTTAGATATTACAGGAATAACAACAAATATAGCAGATACAACTAGTGTTTTCTTTGATGATTATGCATCAACTATTAATGATGACATAAGATTTAGAATTTCTACTACACTTACTGATCTTATTATAGATGATTCAACTTATTATTTTAATAAAGATGATGTAGCTGAACTTCAGTCACTGGGTATTGATGGTAATAGTTTACCTGTTAATAATTTAATTAATAATCTTAAATTTAAATGGAGAATACAAAATGTTGAAGAGATTGATATTTCAGAAAGAAAGTATATAATTACAACTTTTGATGATACTTATTTAAAAAGAGGATATTCCCTAGAAATTTTAAGGGATTCAGAAGTTATTACTGAAGGTAATGTTTTAAAAAATCTTGGTAGCGATAGATTTGAGATTTTATTAAGTTCTATTCCTGATAGTTTTTCTGGTGAATTGGTTGCAAGAAATAAAATTCTAAAAGGTAATTACAAAAACCATCCTGAAATAAATCAATCATTTACAAATATTGTAAATTCCTATCAAAAATTTAATGGTGATACTATCCTCTCATCAAATTCTTTTCCCACTTATGGAAATAATGATTTAATTGAAACAAATGATAAGGTTATCATATTTTCAAGTTCAAATGTAAGCGGAGATACATTTACTTTTTCATCAGAGCATGGTCTCTACACTGGTGATGCTGTTTATTATTCTCCAACTCTTGAAAGAATAGAAACATTTGTTCTTAATGGTGTTCAACAATATGAGGATAGAGTAACTAAATTTTCTAATATTGATGAAGGAGTTTACTTTGTAAAAAGAATTGGAAGAGATAATTCTAGATCTTTCAAAATTGCTAGAAGTAAATCTGATCTTTTTGATAATAAGTTTATTTCTCCAGGAGGTACAGTAACAAATAATAAATTTACATATCAACCTTTCTACAATAAAAAAGTTTCTCCTCAAGAAATTTATAGAGAAGTAAAAACTCCAATCAAAAACAAAGATGGTTATGATACATACTCTGGAAAAATTGGTATGTTTAATAATGGAGTTGAAATATTAAATTATAAATCTGATGATATTGTATATTTTGGTGATATAAAATCCATAGATGTTGTAGATAGAGGTGATGGGTTTGATATTATCAATCCCCCAGTTGTTCATATAAGTGATGGTGTTGGAGTTGGTGCTACTGCAAAATCTGCAGTGATTGGAAGATTAGAAGAAATAAGAATTTCTGACACTGGATTTGATTATGTTCAGGATCCAATTGTAACCATCACTGGAGGAAATCCAGTTGTTCCTGCACAGGTTCAAGTTGAAACTATTGATCTTGTTCATGGTGTGAACTTCTTATCAGAATCATCATCAGGTTTAACTACATCAATTACAATAGGTGTTGGATCATCTGCACACAGAATTGGATTCTCAACATCTCATAAATTTCATACAGGTGAAAAAATTATCTACCTTACAAATGGTGGTAGAAATATATCTGGCATATCAACTTTTAACCATTATTTTGTTGAAGTTGTTGATGATAAAAATATAAGACTGCACTCAACTTCGTCAAATGCAAGAATTGGTATTAATACTCTAACTATAACTGATTATGGAACTGGTTTGCAAACAATTCAATCTTTTGATAAGAAAAAAATTGTTTCAAAATGTCATGTTTTAAATCCAGGTGAAGGATATAAAAATAAAGAAAGAAATATAGCAGGTGTTACAACATCCACTAATACTATTTTTATTGAAAAACATGGATATCAAACTGGCGAAAAAATAAGATACTCTCCAAGCACTGTTAATATTTCAGGAATTGTTTCCAACACAGATTACTATGTTCAAAAAATTGATAATGATAGATTCAATTTATCTCAAATTGGTACAGGATCTACAATAAATTATTTTTTAAATAATAATGTTTATGTGTCACTGGGATCTACAGGAAATGGTACTTTTAATTATGAACCAATTTCTGTTTCTATTAATGGTGTGTTGGGAATTTCAACACTCTCTGGACAAGATTTTAATGCTAAAATTCAACCTGTCTTTAGAGGTAGTATTGATTTCATAGAAGTTATCAATGGTGGTTCAAATTATGGATCACCTGAAATTATTAATTTTAATAGAACACCAGAAATTGAACTTAAATCAGGGTCTGGTGCTCAAGTCACCCCCATTATCAATAATGGTAGAATTGTTTCTGTAATTGTTAATGATGGTGGTAAAGATTATAATTGCCCTCCAAATATTAAAATAAATGGTAATGGTCAATTTGCTAAACTTACACCAATTGTAAGAGATAATAAGTTAGTAGAAATAAAAGTAATAAATGGTGGAGTAGGTTTTGATAATAAATCATCACTGACTATTGAATCACCAGTCACTGCAGAGAGATTGGATATTAATATTCATCAGTGGACTGTTAATTTATTTGAAAAATCAATAGATATTATTGGTGAAGATGATGGTGTAATTTGTAATAGTTTTAACAATGAGTCTCTACAATATTCACATCTATATGCTCCAAGAGAATTAAGAAGAAAACTTAATCCTATTTCAGATTTTGAAGTTCTATATGGAGTAGATGATTTAGAACTTGATCCTGTTAATAAAAGTGAATTGAATAGTAAATATCATTCACCCATAATTGGTTGGGCATATGATGGACACCCAATATATGGCCCATATGGATATGAAAACTCAGATGGTGGTTCAGTTAAATTAATTGAATCTGGATATAAACTCAATATAACATCAAACAATAGACCATCTTTGTCTTTCTATCCTGAAGGGTTTTTTGTTGAAGATTTTGAATTTAATGGTAATGGGGATTTAGATGAGCATAATGGAAGATATTCTGTAACACCAGATTTTCCTTTTGGCAGTTATGCATATTTTGCCACAATTGAATCAGTCAATAGTTCATTTGGTTTATTTAATAAGTTTAAAGCACCTAAATTCCCTTACATTGTAGGTAATACATTTAATTCACAACCAAATACATTTAACTACAGAAAAAGTTCAAATCAAAAAGATTTTAATTTTGCTGGAACAGGATATTTTAGAAACACAAATCCATACAATTTTGTTTCAAAATATAGTGGTTATGATTATATCTTTGACTCAAATAATCTTAAAAAACAATCATTTATTATAGGTTCTGCAAGTATTGGTGGTGTTGAATCAATTAAAATACTTAGTGGTGGAGATAATTATCAAGTTGGTGATAAAATTAATTTTGATAATAAAAATTCTGGTGGATTGGGTGCTAATGCAAAAATTAAAAATGTAAAAGGTAAAGCAGTTGTTTCAGCAGCAACATCTAGCACAGAAATAGATGTTGAATTTGCATTAGAAGGAATTAACGAATCAAGATTTATTGGATTCTCAACAGTTCCTCATAATTTAAAGAGTGGTACATTAGTAAATGTTGGATCTATTTCAAAGACTTTACCAGGATTTGGTGGTAATTATTTTATCGGAGTAAGAACTGACAGTTTCAATTTAAACTTAGGTGTGGGTAATACTTCAGTTACAGGATTAACAACGTATTTCTATGTCACTGGAATTTTAGATTATCCAACAATCAGACCTAATGATATATTACAGATCAGTGCAGAAAGAATTAAAGTTCTTAATATTGATAGTTTAAGTGGAAGAATTAGAGTAGTAAGAGAACAAGATGGCACTGTAGGAACATCTTACTCTACTCTTACTTCAATAGTAGAAGATCCAAGAAAATTTACTTTTAATGTTGGGTCAATAAAATCTACAACCACATTTAATTTAAATGAAGAAATTTATTTTGAACCTGAAGAGGCAATTGGTGTAGGCACAGCAGTGGGCACTGCTACAACTATTACCTTTAAAAATCCTGCTATTGGTGTAACTGCAGTAACATTACAATCGCAACAAATATATCTACCAAATCATAAACTTAACTTAAATGATATAGTATCTTATAATAATTTTACAGGAACTGCAGTATCCACATGGAATGGTACTACAGATACGTATAATTTACTCTCTGATTATAGTATTTTGTATGTTGCCCCTATAACAAACAATTTAATTGGAATAGCAACAAATAAAGTTGGACTTGCTAGTACAGGTGGTGGATATTCTGGATTGGGAACATCAACAGGATTACTTTTCTTCCCTGGTTTTGGTACTGGTGATTTCCATAGTTTCAAAACTGTAAAAACTGATGTTGTAACAGGAAAGATTGGAATTCACACAGTTACTGTATCAACAGCCTCTACTCATGGATTGGAGAATAACAATAAAGTATTTTTTGATTTAAAACCAAAATCAACAAAAACCATTGATGTTAGATATAACGATTATAATAGAAGAGTTGTTTTTGATCCAAAAACATTTACATCAAATGATGTTAATGTAGTTGAAAATACTATTAAAATTATCAATCACAAATTCAATACAGGAGATAAAATAGTTTATAATGCATCTACTGTAATTGGTGGTTTAATTGATCAAAAAATGTATTATGTTGTTATATATGGTGAAGATAAGATTAAACTTTGTAGTGAAAAAATAGATGTTAGCAATAAAAACTTTGTTAAATTCTCATCAGCAAATGCAGGAACTGTATCTAGAATTAATCCATATGTTAGTGTATTTAAAAACCAAAAACTTAAATTTGATTTAAGTGATTCAAGTTTGGGATTTATTAATTCTGGTGTTAGTTATTCTGCCTTTGATTTGAAGATTTATAGTGATTTAAACTATACAAATGAATTTTTAACATCTGGAGAGGATAAAATTTTTGAAGTTGTTAAAACTGGCACAATAGGTGTAAGCACAGATGCAAGTTTAATAATTGATTTTAATGATTCATTTAATAAATCAAATCTTTGGTATAGATTTGTTGGTGATAATCAAGAAATATTGCCTGCAGTTAAGTCAGAAATTGTTAGTGATGTAAATGTATTTTCAAATAATCAAATTGACCTTGTTAACAGTATTTTTTATGGTTTAAAAACTATTTCTGGAATTGGAACCACTACATTTACATTTTCTATTCCAGAAAAACCTGAAAATGAAAATTATAATGTAAATAATGCTTCAATTTCATATACTACAGACTCCAAAACAGCATATGGGATTATAGAAAGTATTCAAGTATTCAATACAGGATCCTCTTACGAATTAGTACCTGGAATTTCATCAATCACATCTCATATGGGATCTGGTGCAATTTTAGAACCTCAAAGTAAAAGTATAGGTGAAATTTTATCATATACTTTTGACACTAATAATATTGGATTTGGTTATCCCTCTGATATTACATTAAGACCTGTAGTAAATTTACCTGAAATTTTAAAAATTGAACCTTTATCATCTTTTGATTTTATTGGTATTACATCAAGTGGTAAAAATTATTTAAAAGCTCCAAAACTTATTGTAATTGATGGATTTACTCAAAAAGTTATAGATGGTGTAGATCTTCAATATGATATTGGTGATACCAGTGTATCAATTGTTAAAAATACAACAGGAATTTACAATACAAAACCAACATTGATTCCAACAGATAATACTAATGGTGTTGGAATTTCTTCAGTAACTTATAATCCAACATTACAAATAGTAAGATTGCACTTCAATACAACATTTAGTGATGCATCTGATTACCCATTTGCTGTTGGTAAAAAAATATTAGTTGAAAATATAAATCTGGGATTCAATACAACAGGTAGAGGATATAATTCTTCAGATTTTAACTTTGCTTTATTTGAAGTTACAAATTCTGTACCTCAACTTGGTGGACCTGGTGGTTACATTGAATATTCTTTGGAAAATTATCTTTCTATAACTGAAAATCCAGGAGTAGCACTTTTACCAAGTTTGGGTAGAGTTATTCCAGAAGATCATTTCCCTCTGTTTGATGTAAAATTCTCTCCTAATGAATTTTCAAAAGGTGAAATGTGTATAAGTGGTGGAGTTGAAGGAAAAGTTCTTTCTTGGAATTCAAATATAGAAATTCTTAAAATTTCAACCAGCAATGAAATAAAAGTTGGAGATCTAATTCAAGGCAATAGTTCAAAAACTCAAGGAATTGTATCCAGAAAAATTAACTTTAATGCAGAATCAAAAACTGGAGCAGGAGCTACAGTTTATAATGGATGGAAAGATGATGTTGGATTCTTAAATGATAGTTTCCAAAAAATTCCAAATAATGAATATTATCAAAATTTCTCATATGCTGTTAAATCTAAGGTTCCCTTTGACACATGGAATCCTGCTGTTAATGCCTTAAATCATACTGCTGGTTTTGTTAAATTTGGAGATCTTCAAATTGTAAGTATATTGGATGATGTAACACAAAATATTTTACAAACTTCAGACTCAAATGTTGAAACTATTGTTGACATCCAAACATTAGTAGATTTAAATTGTGTTTATAATTTTGATTATGTGAGAGAGACTCATGAATTTATAAATGGTGGTTTATATTCAAATGAAATCTTATTTGAAAGTTCTATATTATCTGATTATTTTGAGTCTGTTGGAAATAGAGTCTTATCAATAGATGATTTTAGTTCTTCATTCAATAGTAATGAAAGACCAGATTCATTTAGTTCTATTGGTGATTTCACCAGTAATATGAAATATAATAAAATATTTGCATATGTAAAAGATAGAACGTTTACTGATGAAAGACAGTTTTCAATATTATCTTTAGCTCAAGATGATAATTTTGGATACTTAGATGAATATGCTATTCTAGATTCTAAATTAGATTTAGGTCATTATAGTTATCGTGTAACATCTTCTGGATGGGATTTAACATTTAATCCAAATAAATTTGAAGTTAACAATTATGATACTTCTATTATCAATATTGCTGCAATTGATGATTATACTGGAGTTGGATCAATTACAGCAGTTGGCACTGCTGTAAGTACATCTAGTCAGCAAAATACAGTTTCAGTGGGAACCACAACAAATATTGTTTCTATTGCAACAAGTTATAGGTCAGGAAAAGTTCTTTTAATGTTGGAAGATAGTAATGATAACTATCTTGGTAATGAACTTACCTTCCTTCATGATGGAACCACTGTACACCTTTTAGAGTATGGTGGAATTAGAGATAATTCTAATGCCACATTCACAGGTTTTGGAACTTACAATTCATATCTATCTGGTAATAATGTAAAAATTGATTTTATTCCTGATGCAAATACTACTGCCTTAACTGCAAATGCTCAAATCACTGCTATAAGTGCCTCTGAAACTGGTATTGGAACAGTTGCACTAGATGTTGGTAGATTTAGATCAACTTATAAAAGTATCTCTTCTTCATCAACTCCAGGGTTTACTACAGTAGCCACACTTTCAGAACCTTACGATAGTGGTTATTATTTTATTAATGTCACTGACTCAACAAATAATGTCTATGAATCATTTGAATTGGGAGTATTGAGACAAGGATTAGAAACTTCTGCAGAATTTGTTGAGTATGCAAATGTCTCAACAGGTAGCACTATAGGTGAAGTTAACATATCAGAAAATGGAACTGATTTAAGTATAACCTATAAAGCAAAACCAAGCATTAATGTTCAAGTTAGAACTTATGCAATTGATCTTCAAACTTATGATGATAATACTAATACAACTCAAATAGATTATTTTAATTGGAAAGTTAATAGTGATAATGGTTCTTACAGAGGAACAAAACTTGATATTACAAAGAACTTTAATTTGCTTCATGAAGGTAAGCAAATTTTCAGAAGAGTTATTGATGGTAGCAATCCATCAATTGCAAATACCTCTCTTGATTTGGTCAAAATACCTGAACACTTCTTTGTTACTGGTGAAGAATTAGTTTACAGTAATTCAGGTGCAGGTACATCACAATCTATAGGAATCACATCTGCTACTGTTCCTGGAATTGGTCTTACAGATAAATTACCTACAAAACTTTTTGCTGTTAAAGTTGATGATGGATCTTTAAGATTCGCAGCAACAGCAGAAAAATCACTTTTAATTAATCCAGAGACATTTGATTTTACAAATGTTGGATATGGAGATTCTCATGTATTCACAGCAAAGAATCAAAATACAAAAACTCTTCTCACTATTGATAACATGATTCAATCTCCTGTGGTTGGATCATCTGTCACTACAGCTCTAGCATCATCTATTATTTTTGATACAAGATTTACAACAATTGGAATAACTTCATTCTTTGCTGGTGATTTAGTTCAAATTAATGATGAAATAATGAAAGTAACTGATATTGGAGTTGGAAATGATAATGCAATTGGTGTTTTGAGAGAGCAACTTGGAACAACATTAGTTCAGCATGGAATTGGATCAACCATTACAAAATTGATAGGTAATTTTAATATTGCTGGTAATATAATAAGTTTTGCTGCAGCACCATTTGGTAATGTTCCTATTGGCAGTATTACTAATCCTCCAGATTCTAGAGATTTTAGTGGCATCACTACAAGATCTAGTTTCCATGGAAGAACATTCATGAGGAATGTTGCTCAAAAAACATCTGCTGAAACTTACTCCACAAATTACATATTTGACGATATATCAACACAATTTACTGGTATTAAGAGTGATTTTATATTGAAATCACAATCAAGTAATGTAACAGGAATTTCAACTGGGAATGGAATTGTATTGATAAATGGAATATTCCAACTACCAAGAGGAGAACAACCTGAATTAAACAATTATACAATTATTGAGGATGCTGGTATCTCAACAATTACATTTAGTGGTTTGATTCAACCAGAAGGATATGATCCATCCAAAGGCAATTTACCCACAGGTGGTGTTATTGTTTCTGTTGGGAATACTGCTGGTTTTGCATATCAACCATTAGTTTCTGCTGGTGGTACAGGTATTATTTCTGGATTAGGAACAATTTCATCAGTCAGTATTGGCAATAGTGGATCTGGTTATAGATCAGGTATTCAAACTACTGTTAATGTATCTGTTGCTTTATCTGAGGGTTATCCACCTATTCAAACTTTGGGAACAGCAAATATTAGTAATGGAAATATTGTTAGTGTAGCAATTACAAATCCAGGAACAGGATTCACAACTTCAGATCCACCACTAATTTTATTTGATTCTCCTCTATCATATGAAAATATTCCCCTTGAATATCATTCTTCATCGTTAGCAGGAGTTGGTAGAAGTGCTACTGTTGATATTGTTGTTGGACAGGGTTCTAGTGTAATTGACTTCAAAATTAATAGTTATGGTTATGCATATGGAAATAATGAAATTTTAACTATCCCCACAGGTGGAACTACAGGAATTCCTACAAACACATCTCTAACATTTGAGGATTTCACACTTACTATTCAAGATGTATATACAGATAATTTTAATGGATGGTCACTTGGTCAGTTCCAAATATTTGATTCATTTGCTAGTGAGTTTAATGGAGAAGAAAGATCCTTTAGATTGACAGTTAATGAAGAAGCAATTTCAATTGTGTCTGCTAAAGGTTCATTAATTGATGTTGAACAAACTTTAATCATATTCATTAATGATGTTCTCCAAAAACCTGGATCTGCATTCATTTTTAATGGTGGAAGTATAGTTGAATTTGCTGAAGCACCTAAAGTAGGTGATACTGTAAAGGTCATTTACTATAAAGGAACTGGAGATGATATTGATGTTGTCTTTAGAGATGTTTTACAAACTGTTAAACCAGGTGATTCACTTGATATTAATTATAACCCAAGATCTGGTCAATCATACTTCTTAGATCAAGAAGAAAGAATAGTTACTGGAATCAATACAGTAGATAGTGTTCAAACAACTCTTTATAATGGACCAGGAATAACAAGTGATACTCTCTTACAAAGACCAGTTACTTGGTGTAAGCAAACTAAAGATTTAGTTATCAATTCCAAAAAAATTGGAAAAGATAGAGAAATATATGAACCACTTAGTAGACCATCATCTTATTTGATTACATCTGTAGGTGTTGGATCAACAGAATGTTATGTAAATAATTTAGTTCCAGCATTTAATCCAAAAAATGAAATAGGAAATGCTAGTGTTAGAAATAAGCATCAAAAAATCATTGAAATTAATGATCAGAAGACATTAACTGGAGCTGCTGCAACAGCAGTTGTAGGAACTGCTGGTACAATTATATCATTTAGCATTACTAATCCTGGAGCTGGATATACTGTAGCACCATCTGTATTTGTATCAAATCCAGCTGGATTTGGAGGAACAACTGGCAGAGCAGAAGCAACTTCATTAATTAGTGCTGCAGGCACAGTGACCTCTGTAACTGTTTCGTATGGTGGTACAACAACTGGATTAGCATATACTTCTACTAATCCTCCATCTGTTCTTATTGAGTCACCACCATTAATACGTGAAAAAATTAATATCACTGAGTATAAAGGTGATTATGGTGTTATTGTTGGAATATTAACTGCTAAATCTGGATCTCAGAATACTATACAATTTGATACTTATATTCCAAGATATTCATTTATGAGAGACACAAATGTTGGATCTGGTGTTACAGTTAGTGGAATATCTACAGGTGATTATTTTGTTCTAAATGGTACAAGCCTATCAGTTGGTTCTACTTTTGCTGCTCAGGACTCTTCTGGGGGCACTACAGTGGGGGTTGGAACAACTGCTCTTGATTGTGTTTATCAAGTAAAATCGTTTATAGATAGAAATATCACTGTATATGTTGAAGATACCTCTGGAGTCACTACTTCAGTAAGAACACTTACTGTAAATGTTGATAGAATTCCTGTTGGAATTGGAAGTACTTCAGGTCATGAAATTGGTAATTATAGTTGGGGTAAAATTACCTTTGACGATAGAACTAAACCTAAATCATTCCCTGCTCACACACTGTCAGGTATAGGTTCTGCTTATTCTGATACTGGTATTTCAACATCTTCTTTAGTCAGAAGATTCAATCCACTGAAGTTTAAAGCATATTCAGTATAAGTCCCATAAATAGGAAAAAAGTCCACGCTAATGGCTGCTATTATAACTGATCAATTAAGAATTTTGAGTGCTAAGAATTTTGTATCTGGTGTACAAACCAGTACTAATTCTTATTATGGTTTTATTGGATTACCCAATGCTACTGCATATCAATCTACTTGGGATTCTGATCCACCATCTCCACTTGACAGTTTAGATCAAACTAATCAAGTATGGGATACCATGCTTTCAGTTAAGAAAATCAATAGTAGTGATGCAACTCAAGTTGTAAATAAAAATGTTTGGGCATCTGGCACAACATATGATATGTGGAGAAATGATATCACTATTGATAATCTTTCTCAACCATCAGGATCATCAAACATTTATTCAGCAAATTATTATGTGATGAACTCTGATTATAGAGTTTACATTTGTTTATTTAATAGTGCAACACCTGAAAATGCTTTTAGAGGGGGTCCATCATTAGATGAACCTACATTTACAGATCTTGAACCAAGAGCAGCAGGAAGTAGTGGTGATGGTTATATTTGGAAATATCTATATACCATCAAACCTAGTCAAGCAATTAAGTTTGATTCAACAAATTATATCCCAGTACCAAGTAATTGGAGCACAAGTTCAGATAATGCATCTGTAAGACAAAATGCTTCTGCAAGTGGTCAAATTAAAATTGTATCAATAAAAGAAAGAGGAGTTGGTCTTGGAACTGCTCAATCATATTCTAATGTTCCAATTAATGGTGATGGTAATGGTGCAACAGCAACTGTTGTTGTAAATAGTGATTCAAAAATTGATTCTGTAACAATATCTAATGGTGGATCAAATTATACATTTGGAACACTTGATTTAGTTGCTGGAGGTTTACCAGTAGGCACAACAAATCCAATATTTAATGTAATTGTCCCCCCTCCTGGTGGACATGGAAGTGACATCTATAGAGAGTTAGGAGCATTTAATGTTTTACTATATGCTAGATTTGAAAATGATTCAGAAAATCCAGATTTTGTAACTGGTAATCAATTTGCCAGAATTGGTCTTATTGAAAATCCTAAAAAGTATGAAACTGATAGTATATTTACTGATGATAAAGGAAGTGCTGTTTACGCTTTAAGACTTACTGGTACAGGATATAGTTCAGCAAACTTTACAGCTGATAGTTTAGTTACTCAAACTGTTGGTTTAGGATCTACAGCAGTTGGAAGAGTGGTTTCATACAATCAAACTACTGGTGTTTTGAAATATTGGCAAGACAGATCCAATTCAGGTTTTAATACTGATGGAACTCAAAATGCATCTCCAACTTATGGATTTACAGCTGAAAGATTTTCAGCAGATATTATAACTGGTGGTAGTTATAATATTATTCCAAGTAGTGGAAACACTTTAAGTATTGAGACTTCATTTACAGGTATCTCTACTACAATAAATAATAGAGATTTCAACTTGGGTCAAAATTTTTCAAGGGGAATTTCAAATCCAGAACTTGAAAAATATTCTGGAAATATCATTCATGTTGATAATAGACCATCAATTACCAGGTCTGCATCGCAGAAAGAAGACGTAAAAATTATCTTGCAGTTCTAAAAAATCATGCCACAGGAAACTAATCTCAATGTTGCTCCCTACTTTGACGATTTTGACCCAATAAGTAACTATTACAAGGTATTATTTAAACCTGGTTACCCAATTCAAGCTAGAGAACTGAACAATGTTCAGTCTATTTTTCAAGATCAAATTGAAAACGTAGGTAATCACTTTTTTAATGAAGGTGCCAAAGTAATTCCTGGTAACACTAGTTATTACCAAAATTTTCAGGCAATTCAAATTAATTCATCTTATGCTGGTATTCCTGTAAGTCTCTACTTAGATCAACTTGTTGGTAAAAAAATTACTGGAAGAATTTCTGGTGTAACTGCAAATATTGTAACATATATTGATGATTCACAATCAGAAAATGGAAATTATACTCTTTACGTAAATTATTTAAACAGTGGTAATAATTTTGATGAAGCTACTTTTCAAGATGGAGAAGTATTAAATACTGATGAAAATATTCAATTTTCAAACACATTTATTTCATCAGGTGAAGGTTTTGCTCAGTGTTTGTCAACTAATTCAAATCAAACTGGTTCATCATATGCAGTCAGTCAAGGAGTATATTTTCTAAGAGGAACTTTTGTAGACGTCTATGATCAATTATTAATTCTTGATCAATATTCAAATACTCCATCATATAGAATTGGTTTTTTTGTAAAGGAGGAATTAGTTTCTTCTTCATCAGATAATAGTTTAAATGATAATGCTCAAGGATTTACAAATTATACAGCTCCTGGGGCAGATAGACTTAAAATTTCTGCAACTTTATCTAAGAAAAACTTAGATGATTTTGATGACCAGAATTTTATTCAAATAGCAGTAGTTACAAATGGCAGATTAAGAACAATTAATAATCAGTCTGCTCGTAATAATTCTGTTAGAGCAGAATTAGCGAGAAGAACTTTTGATGAATCTGGTCACTATTATGTAAAAGAATTTGTTACTACAGCAAAAGAGAGTTTATTTGGAATAAATGAAAGAGGAATTTATAATGTCAATCAAATAACTGATGATGGAAATAATCCCAGTGAATCATTAGGTGTATATAAAATTTCACCAGGAAAAGCCTATGTAAGAGGTTTTGAAGTAGATAGAACTACCCCCACTTTTTTAGATTTTGAAAAACCAAGAACAACAAGGACTCTTGAAAATCAATCAATTAATTTTGGTTTTGGTCCAACCTTTACTCTTAATAGAATAAGTGGATCTCCAAGAGTTGGATTCAATACTGATTATACAATAAGTTTTAGAGATAAAAGAGTAGGTATTAATTCTCTAGCTGCTCCAGGAAGAGAAATTGGTTTGGCAAGAGTCTATGATTTCTCTCTTGAATCTGGATCATATAATTTAAATAATCTTAATGAAAATCAGTGGGATTTGGCTGTATACGACATACAACCATATCTTGACATGACTTTGAATCAAAATGCAACTCTAACTGTACCAACTTTTATTGAAGGAAAATCTAGTGGTGCAACTGGATTTATTAGATATCCAGTTGAAGTTGGGACAGCAGCAACTGTTTATAATATACAAGGAGATTTTCATATTGGAGAACGAATTGTCTTTGATGGTGATGATAGTAATGGTAGAACTGCTGTTGCTTTCACATCGTATGGGATTTCTGATTTTAAATCAGTTTTTGGTATTACAGGAACTGCTAATACTTTCACAGCAGACATTATTCCATCAACAGCAAGAATTATTGGTATAGCATCAATTACAGAAAATTCTGGAGGTGTTTCAACTGTAACTGCTTCTGGTTTAACTTTCCCTGGAATTACAACTGTAGGTGATCTTGTAAGTTTTAGCATACCAGGTCAATTAGATATTGCTTTTGCTGAAGTATCAACTATTAATACTAACAATATTATAATTCAAACAGTAGCATCAGTTCCTGGTATTTGTACTGGTCAATTAAATGTTGAACCATTAACTGTTAATGATTTTTCAATTTTAAAAACAAATCTTCAAGATCAGATAGATTCTGGAAATAGTTTTGGTAATAATGACACTTTATACAGTGTGCTTCCAAAACTAAAAAATGAGTCTGTAGATTTAGAAAATGCTGTTTTGGATATTAGAAGATCATTCAGTGTTACAATTGATAGTAATGGAGATACATCTGTAATTACAGCAGGAAATAAAGAAGTATTTTTAAATTATGATGATGAAAGATATTCAGTAACAAAATCAAATGGAACAATTGAACCATTAAATTCTGGAAAACTTGTTTTATCTAGTGGAAATCAAAATGCTCGTTTTGTTGGTCTTTCTGGAGCAGATACAGATACAACTATTGTAGCAACATTAAGAAAAACAGGTTTAACAAATAAGCAAAAAGTAAAAAATGAAGGTACATTTACTTTAATTGATAAATCAAATTTACAAGCTTCAGGTACAAATAGTTCAGGAATTTCAACTACTTTAAATGATGGACTGCTTTATGGTAATTATCCATTTGGTACAAGAATTCAGGATAAAATAATTTCACTTAATGTTCCTGATGTTGTAACACTTTATGGATTATTTGAATCAACTAGCGATTCAGATCCAGTACCTCCTACTATGACCACTGGGTCTATGGATGGTCCAACTAACAGCACTGAAGATATTTCTATAGGTGAATTTGTAATAGGTACTAATACTGGAGCAGCAGCAATTGTTATTGGAAAAATTGATGCTAATAGTATTGAATTTGTATATGGGAATAATAAAAGATTTGCAGAGAATGAAATCATTTCTTTTAGTGATTCTGGCGTGAGAGCAATCTCTGCTGATGTTACAATTGGTGATAAAAATATTATTGATAATTTTAATCTAATTGGTGGTGGGAGAAATTCAATTTATGATTATTCTAGAATTGTAAGAAAAGCAGATGCTTCTGTCCCTAATGGAAAGATAAAAGCATATTATATGTCTGCATCATATAATAGTTCAGATACTGGTGACATTACTACAGTAAATTCATATTCAGAATTTAATTATGCAAATGAAATACCCATAACATCTGGAGTTAGAAATACAGATTTGATTGATGCAAGACCAAGAGTAAGCAATTTTTCTGTTTCTGAAGGATCCAGATCTCCTTTAGAATTCTTAGGAAGAAGTTTTACAGGTAATCAACATTCATCTAAAGATGTAATTGCTAGTGACGAATCAATTACAATTGATTATTCATATTATCTCCCTAGAATTGATTCAATTTACTTAAATCAAGAAGGAGTTTTTAGTGTAATTAAAGGAACACCTTCAGACAACCCAGAAACTCCTAATTCATCACAAAATGGAATTTTAATTGCTAATGCTGAATTACCAGCATACCTTTTCACAACTAAAGATGTAAAAATTAGTTCATTACAATATAAGAGATATCAGATGTCTGATATCAATAGAATTGAAAATAGAGTAAGAAGTTTAGAATATTATACTTCTCTTAATGCTCTTGAAACTTTGGCTTTAGATCAATTTGTTGCTGATTCAAATGGTCTTGATAGATTTAAAAATGGTATTTTTGTTGATGGATTTACAGACATTACTGGACAAGATTATGGTGTAAGAATAAAAAATGCAATTGATCAAAGAAAAGGAGTTTTAAGACCATCTCATTATTGCACTGCAATTAACCTTCAAATTGGCACTGATGCAATATCTGGAATTAGTTCCCAAACAAATACTGGTGATCCTAGATATGCCAATATTGTTGGCACAAATATAAAGAGAAATATTAAAAATGATGGGGATACTTCAACTGTACTTTCACTTGATTATACAGAACAAGAGTGGTTGAATCAACAATTTGCCACAAGAACTGAGAGTGTAACTCCTTTCTTAGTCACCTTCTATGATGGAAATATCACTCTTGATCCAACTGCAGATGTTTGGATTGATACTACTCAGTTAGAAGTTAGAGCAGTTGATATGATGGGTTCTCTTGAAGGAGTTGCTGCTGCATTACAAGTTGATCTTGAAGGTGAATCTGGTAGTAGAAGAGGACAAAGTGATATTATTTGGGAAGCTTGGGAATTCACTGGACAAACTAGTGAATCACAGAGTAATACTACTAGAGGTACAAGAAGACGAACAAACACTAGTCTAAGACAAGGAACTATTGATGATGTAAATCAACTTTCAGCAGCAGGAGACTTTAGACAAGAAAACACACTTAGAAGAGATTTTGCAGGATTAAATGCTGGTGCTGGCATTGCTGCAGGCACTTTGAGAGGTAGTTTCCGAATGCAACAACAAACTACAGAGATTGTTAATACGGAAACAACACAAACTACTACAACAACTTTTAATAATGAAAGAAGAGAAGGGATACAATTTGATGTATCTGAAAGAGTAGACACTGAATCCTTTGGTAATAGAATTGTTAGTCGTGATATTATTCACTCTATGAGGCAAAGAAATATTGAATTTTTTGCTAGAGCTATGAGACCTTTCACAAGAGTATATTCTTTCTTTGATAACGTTGCAACAACAGCATATTGCACACCTAAGTTGATTGAAATTGAAATGGTTTCTGGAACTTTCCAATCAGGTGAACGTATTGTAGGAAGAGATCTCTCACAATCCACTATTTCTACTGCCAATCAAAGAACTACACCTATTTTAAATGCTGTATTGTGTAATTCAAATCATAGAGCAGGTAATAGATTACAACCAACAGATATTTTTACAAACAATCCATATGATAGAAATAATATTGTTCCAAGTCAGTACTCTGCTGCTTCAACAATATTAAACATTGATACTAAAGATTTATCTGATGAAAATGCTCCTGCATCATTTGGTCATGTTACAGATGGAATGAGAATTGTAGGTCAAACTAGTGGTGCTCAGGCAAATGTTACTAATAAGAGATTTATTACTGATAGAGTTGGAGGTTTAGTTGGTTGTTTTGAAGTTCCTAATGCATCAAATTTATCAACACCATCTTTTGATAATGGAAGAAATAGATTTAGACTTACAAGTAGTTCTACTAATTCAAAAGTACCTGGTTCATTAACAACTGCAGCAGAAGAAACATTTTATTCTCAAGGTGATAGTGATCAAAATCAAGAGGTTACATTATCATTAAGAAATGCAGAAGTTGTTGTAAATGATAGAGAAGAAACTAGAAGAGAAGTTGTTGGTACTACTTCAGATGAAAGTACAGATGATCAAGACGTGATAGATTCAACAACAGTTGATACTGGAGTATATAGAGATCCCCTTGCTCAAACCTTTACTGTTGACGATGAAGAAGGAATATTCATCACTAGTATTGATATTTTCTTCCAGTCTGTTGATTTTGAAAATGTAGTTGAAGTTGAATTAAGAGAAACTGAACTTGGATTACCTGTTCCAAAGAGAATTGCTGGATCATTAGTTGTTCTTGATCCTGGAACTCCCGCTCTTCCTTTAATTAGAACATCTGATGATGGTTCAGAAGCAACAAGAGTAACATTTGATTATCCAGTTTACTTAAATTCTGGAAGAGAATATGCAGTTGTTCTTCTTTCTAATGTACCAAATTATAGAGTTTGGATTTCAAGACTTGGTGAAATAGATATTAGTAGTATTGGTTTTGCTGAAGGTTCTCAAACTCTTGTTTCAACTCAACCAACATTAGGATCTCTCTTCAAGTCACAAACAGGTTCTACTTGGACTCCAAGTCAGTTTGAAGATTTGAAATTTAGATTAAATAGGGCAAATTTCCAAAGTAATGGAACTGTTAATTTCTATAATCCAGATCTTCCATTTTCGCAGGAAGTAATGAAAAATAATCCCATTACAATTATCAGAAATGAGGTGAGAGTGGGATTAGGAACTACAGTAGCAGATATTGATTTTACTCCTGGAACAACAGTTAGTCAAAAAGATACAGTTGTTTCTGGAAAATTAGTTTCATCTGGTTCTTCCATATCTCAAACACCTCTTACCATCACTAATCCTGGATTTGGATTTACTCCAGCAGTTGGAGGACAACAGTATAATAATGTATCTTTAACTTCTGTTACTGGTACAGGTATCAATGCTTCTGCTAACATTACTATTGAAAATGGAGTTGCTATTGCTGCAACTATAAACAGTGGTGGTAAAGGATACTTTGTTGGAGATGTATTAACTCCCACACAGATTGGTGCAAATCCTCTTGGATCTGGATTAAGACTTACTGTATCAGATACAGCAGGTGTTAATGAATTAACTCTTGTTGGTGTTCAGGGTGATTTTAGTACAATAGAAGGTAGAGATCTTCTTTATCAAAAACCAGGAGTTGGAACAACTTCAATTAATGCTGCTCTTGGAGGAGCTGTTGTACCAACAGGTTCAATTATAAATGTTTCTGATGGACAACACATTAAAGTATCTCATTTGAATCATGGAATGCATAGTAATTCAAATATTGTTCAATTGAAAAATATTATAAGTGATCTAGATCCAGTATCTCTTATTAATGCGTATTCAAATACATCTAGTGGTTCTGATGCCATAACAATTGCATCAGTTGGTATATTTACATCATTTGAAAATATTGCTGTTGGTGCTACCAATCCAGGATATGTTAAGATTGGTGATGAAATTATATCTTATACTGGAACAACTGCTAATACCCTTACAGGTGTTGGTAGAGGAGTTGATAATACTGTTACTACATCTCACAGTGCAAGTGCTGCTGTAAGTAAGTATGAATTGGGAGGAGTATCACTTAGAAGAATAAATAAACAGCATAATTTAAATGAAGTTACAGTATCTAATCCTATAACTCTTGATTCTTATCATGTTAAGGTTGGAATGGCTACTGATGGAACTAATAGAACTGGTTCTGGAAGTTTCTCTGCTCTCAAATTTAATGAAACCAAAGAAGTGGGTGGTCAACAATGTAAAGCTACTTATAATGTTCCATTCTCAATAGTAAAACCAGTGATAAATGTTATCACTCCAACTCAAACAAATATAGATGCTTCACTAAGAACAGTTAGCGAAACTAGCATAAGTGGTAATGAATCACCATTTGTTGATCAAGGATTTGAAAATATAACTATTAACAGACAAAATTACTTTAATAGTTTGAGAATGGTTTCTGCAAAAGTAAATGAAAATACTTTCTTAAATTCATTACCAGGAAACAAATCTCTTACAATGAAATTAGATTTGTCCACAACTAATCCAAAATTAAGTCCTATGATTGATTTGGATCAATCATCAATACAATTGATTTCAAATAGAGTCAATTCTGTAGTCACAAATTATGCCACTGATTTAAGAGTTTCATCTTATGAAAATGATCCAACTAACTTTACTTATATAACCAAAAATATTGCTTTGAGTAATTCATCAACAGCACTGAGAGTTTTACTTAATGCTTATGTTAATACTGAAAGTGATATTAGAGTTTTCTATGCTCTAAATCAACAAGTATCTCTTGATCAAACAGTATTTGTACCCTTCCCTGGTTTTGAAAATATAGATTCTACAAGGGGTGGAGCTGTTATAAATCCTGCTAATAATAATGGAAAATCAAGTATAAAAGTTAATAAAATTGACGCTTATACTCCCGATCCTTCCAGTGCTAACTTTAGAGAATACACATTTACAATTGATAATCAACCATCATTTAATTCTTTTAGAATTAAAATTATTGGAACAAGTACAAATCAAGCATTTGTTCCTCAAATCAGATCTCTTAGAGCAATTGCCTTAGCATAATGTCTTATTTAAAAGTAAAAAATCGTGATGGACTGTACAGAGACACAAATAGTAATGCAATCTTAAATGATAATGTCTCTGATTTTGATAGATATATTGAGAATAGAAAAAAAATGATTAAAAATAATGAAAGAGTGGAAGATCTTGAACAAAGTTTTCAAGACATGAAAAATGATCTAGATGATATTAAAAACCTTCTTAAAAAATTAGCAAATGGCCAATAACACATTTAAATTTAATCCAGATGCTGGTGTGGCGTATGGTGCTAATCTAGTTATCAATAGAGGATCTACTTTTAAATCAACATTTCAAGCAAATAATTTAAGTAGTGCATCTTTTGATTTTAGTGGATATACTATGTTTGGTAGAATTAGTAAATCTATTTCAATTGGAGCATCATTTGGTCCAAATACTACCACACAGTTAACAATTGGTATCACAAGTGCTGCAGATGGTCAATTTAATGTTGGTATTTCATCTTCAATATCACAAAATTTAAAACCAGGAAGATATTTTTATGAAGTTACAGCAGTTAGTTCAGCATCTACATATTTTAAAATGCTTTCAGGTAATATAATTGTTGAAGGAGGTATACTCTAATCTAAATACTAAAAAGTATACGTATAAATGGCACAACCAGATACTAGACAAGGATTGGTGGACTATGCTTTAAGGCAGTTAGGAGCTCCTGTCGTTGAAATTAATATTGCTGATGAGCAAATTGATGATCTATTGGATGATGCCATTCAAACTTTTCATGAAAGACATTATGACGGTGTTATTCAAACTTTTTTAAAATATAAAGTAACTCAAGATGATATTGATAGAGGTAAGGCAAGACCTCAAGCAGCAGATGGAGATAATAATAAAGACATAGCATCCACTACAGCAACCACATCATATCCAAGTAGTGGAACTACTACTGCTACTTGGTATGAAAATTCAAACTATATACCAGTCCCTCCTTCTGTAATAGGAATAAATAAAATATTTCAATATGATGATGCTCAGTCTATAAGTGTCAGTAATATGTTTAGTTTTAAATATCAATTATTTTTAAATGATATTTATTACTTAGGAAGTACTAATATACTTTCATATTCAATGGCTATGAATTATTTGGAGACACTGAATTTTCTTTTAAATACACATAAGCAAGTAAGATTCAATCAAAGACAAGATAGACTTTATCTTGATATTGATTACAATCAAATAAATGTTGGTGATTATATAGTTCTTGATTGTTGGAGAACTCTTGATCCAAATGATTATTCCAGAGTTTACAATGACACATTTTTAAAAAGATATTTCACAGCCATAATGAAAAGACAGTGGGGTCAAAATTTAATTAAATTCTCAGGTGTAAAATTGCCAGGTGGAATTGAATTTAATGGAAGACAACTTTATGATGATGGTCAGAGAGAAGTTGATGAAATAAGAACACAAATGTTGAGCACATATGAAATTCCACCTTTAGATTTAATAGGTTAATCATGGTTTTAAATTCATATTTCCTAAATGGTTCTAAAAGTGAACAGGGTCTAGTTCAAAGCCTTGTTAATGAACAACTAAAAATGTATGGCGTTGAGATTTTCTACATTCCACGTAAATACATAACAAAAACAACTGTAATAAAAGAAGTAATTGAATCTAAATTTGATGATGCTTATCCAATTGAAGCGTATGTTGATAATTATGAAGGATATGGTGGTCAAGGAACTGTTCTTTCTAAATTTGGAATACAAGAACAAGATGATTTAACTCTTATTATATCAAGAGAGAGATTTGAAAATTATATTACTCCTCTTACAAAAAATTTATCTAATATTGAGTTATCAGCAAGACCAAAAGAAGGTGATATAATTTATTTCCCACTAGGTGATAGATTATTTGAAATTAAATATGTTGAACATGAATTGCCATTTTATCAACTTAAGAAAAATTATGTGTACACACTAAGATGTGAACTGTTTAGATATGAAGATGAAGTTATAGACACTGGGGTAGAAACTATTGATGATGAAATATCTCAAATTGGTTATATACAAACTTTAACACTAATTGGATCAGCAATCACTGCAGCAGGTTCTGTTGGAATCTGTACAACTGGTGGTGTTAGTAGTATAACCATAACAAACATGGGTAATGGATATACTCATCAACCAACAATTGGATTCTCTTCAGCACCAAGTGGGGAGGTTACTGCTGTTGGTATTGCTTCTGTTACAAATGATTTTATTAATTGTGATGGAAATTTTGGAGGTAAAATATCTGCAATTCTTCTTACTAATACAGGATGTGGATATACCGTAGCTCCTGCTATTTCAATAAGTGGTGGAGGTGGATCAGGAGCAGCAGCAACCACTGGCATTTCATCTAATCTTGGTATTGTTCAAACAATTACTCTTTCAAATGCTGGATCTGGATATACTTCAAATCCAAATATTGCATTTACAGCACCAACATCTGGAACAACTGCAACAGGTGTTGGACATGTGAATTCTGCTGGAATCATCACATCAGTGTTTATTACCAATCCAGGATTAGGTTATACATCTGCACCTACAATTACATTTGACACGCCACCAGGAGTGACAGCAACTGGAAATTTTGTATTCAATGAAATAATCACTGGTCAAAATTCAGGAACTACTGCAAGAGTTAAGGAATGGGATTCTGTTAATAACACTCTAGAAATATCAATTGTTGATGGAGCATTTGGTATTGGGGAACAGATTATAGGTAATGAATCAGGTGCAACTTATAGTATAAGACTTACTAACACTAATGATGTAGTTGATCCTTTTGCAAGTAATGATATTATTGAAACAAAAGCAGATAATGTTATTGACTTCACTGAAACAAACCCCTTTGGAATGCCTTAGTTAAAATATTGTTAAATAGTAGTATAATAAAAAAATACTATGTTTGAGTATTTCTATAACGAGATTTTTAGATCTGTTATTATTTCTTTTGGATCATTATTCAACAATATTGAAATAAGACATAAAGACTCCTCAGATAGCACTACAAGTGTTATTAAAGTTCCTTTGGCTTATGGTCCTACTCAAAAGTTTTTAGCAAGACTTGAGCAGCAATCAGATTTAAATAAACCAACTCAAATGTCATTGCCAAGAATGTCATTTGAATTTAATGGGATGCAGTATGATCCCTCAAGAAAAACAACTCAAACACAAACATTTGTAGTTAAAGACCCTGCTACAGGAACAGATTTAAAAAAAGGTTATTTACCTGTTCCTTACAATATGTCATTTGAATTAGCAATAATGGCTAAACTTAATGATGATATTCTTCAAATTGCAGAACAGATTTTACCTTACTTTCAACCAGTATATCATCTTCCAATTAATTTTCTAGGTAATTTAAAAGAAAAAAGAGATATTGCTATTCAATTGGATAGTGTAAGCATGGAAGATGATTATGAAGGTAATTTTGATACTAGAAGAGCTATAATTTATACTTTAAGATTTACTGCAAAGACTTATCTGTTTGGACCACAATCAGATGTCACAGATCAAGTAATTAGAAAAACTCAAATTGGTCTTGTTGCTGGTAATAGAGGCACAGGATCATACTCAAGGGATCTAACATATACAGTTGTTCCTAAAGCAACAAAAGATTATGATGGTTCTCAAATCACTCAACTTTCAGAGAATATTGATCTAACAGAAACAATAATCACTGTGGCAGATGGCACAAAGGTTACTAACAATACTAACATTTATGTTGGTGAAGAAAACATGCTTGTAACTAAGATTTCTGGTAACAATTTGACTGTATCTAGAGCACAGATGAACACTTCTGCGCAAGAACATGTTTTAGGAGCAGCAATCTTCAGTATTACTGAAGCAGATAATGTGTTTATTGAAATAGGTGATGATTTTGGTTTTGATGGTGTTGTATCATGAATGATGAAATGATCAACATTACACCAATTGAAAAAGAAAGACCTGCTCATCTTAATAAGAATGATGTAGAAAAAGATTACGAATATACTAGAGGTAATCTTTATTCAATTATTGAAAAGGGGCAGGAAGCAATTAATGGTATTCTTGAACTTGCACAAGAAAGTGAAATGCCAAGAGCATATGAAGTTGCTGGCCAATTAATTAAAAATGTTGCTGATGCAACTGATAAATTAATGTCTCTTCAGCAAAAATTAAAAGATGTTAATGAACAGCAGACAAGTAAAGGTCCAACAACAGTAAACAATGCTTTGTTTGTGGGATCAACTGCTGAATTACAGAAATTGTTAAAGGATAATTCAAATAAATAGATCAGAGGGAGAGAAATCCCAAAGTAAGGATACTAATAGCAATGTCACAAAAAGAAGGTGAAAATTTACCGTCAGTCAATGATTTTTTACAAAATCAAGAAGATTTACCTTCTTTAGATAGTTTTAAGGAAGAAAATCTTCCTTCTATAGAAGAATTTGTTGTACAACCAGAAGAAAATAATTCTGAAACCATAGAAGATGCTAATGGTGAATCATTTTTAGAGGTTATAGATGTAGTAAAAGCACCAGAATGGCAGGAATTGGTGCGTCTTGTAAATGATGTAAGAAAAGATATTCCAGAAATACCTGAAATAAAGTATTATGATGATGAATTAGGTGATTTAAGTGAAAAAATTGTTGAAATTCAAGATAATTTATCAAGGTTTGATCTTAAAAGTGATAAAATTTATAATTTAGATGCAAAAAATGAAGAATTTGAAGTAAAATTAACTGAAATAGAGTCAAAAATACCTGAAATACCTGAAATTAAACAATATGATGGAGATATTGAATATATTTACAAAAAAATTGATTTAATTAAGGAAGAAATTTCATCTTTACCAGAAGTAAAGTACTATGAAAGTGATCTTGAAGCACTAAAAACAAAAATTCAAGATGTAAAGGAGTCAATTCCCACTTTTCCTGATTGGGTTCAGAAAGTAGAAGAGGTTCCTGACTTTTCTTGGATAGGAAAGACTTTTAGTATCATTGATGATGACTTTAATAAGGTTCAAGGACACCTTGATTTAATTAAAGAGAAGATTGACTTTAGAGTTTCAGAGTTAAATGAGACTATTGAAACAAAAGATTTTGAATTAAAGGTTGATGTAAAGAATATAATTGAAAATCATCAAGAGGTAAAGAATAATATATTTAACGAATTAAAGGAAACTTCAGTAAAAGTTTGGGAGCATCATAGAGAATTTAAAGATGATGATAGAAAATTAAAAAAGGCAATATTAAGTGAACAAAATAAATTAAAACAATCACTTGAAAAAGAGATTAAACGAATAAATCGTGAGAGTGTTAATACTGATGAAACATTACTAAAAGTTTTTACTAAATTAAAAGAAGAGGTAAACAATCTTCCTCAAGTAAAATACTATGAGAAAGACATTGATGATTTAAGAAGTGATTTTAAAAGTGAAGTTAAAAGTGTAAGAGAAGAATTAAAAAATTTAAATTTAGAATTAAATAATTTAAAAGATAGAATAAAAGAAGAACAACAACAATTAGTTGAACAATATCTTCTTAATGAACCTCCAAATGAAAAAGAAACTGCTGGAAATCAAACTGATCCATTAACTCCATTAGATAAAAAATTTGCTACTTTAGATGATTTGTCTGCGCACTACAGACTTTTTATTAATAGAATAACAACTCAACTTTCCACTATGGGTGGTGGTGGAGCAGGATTTATAAGAGATCTAGATGATGTTTCTTTTGATGGAACAGATAATCAACTTCTTATTTACAATTCAACCACATCAAAGTGGGTTGGTATTGCAAGTACTGCATTATCAGGTTCTACAACATTAGATGAAGTCCTTACTGAAGGAAATACTTCAAGCACTGGAATGTCTGTTGGTTTTATAACTGCAACTTCTGCAACATTTAGTGGCAATGTAACTATTGGTGGAACTCTTAGAACAGAAAATAAAATCAGTGTTGATTCCATTGGAATTGTAACTGCTAGAACAGAGATTAATGTTGGATATGATTTTGATGATGGTACTGGAATTGGAGTAACAATACTATCTTCTGGTAATGCTGATTATGCAGGGATTGTCACTGCCTCCACACTAAAAGCATCAACTGCTTTTTATCCTGCAATGTATACAACTACTGCTAGGGATAATGCAACTAGTGCTGGAACTTTATTTGAAGGAGCTATGATATATAATACAACAAGTAAAAAAATTGAATTCTATAATGGTACTTCTTGGCAGTCACTGCCAGGTATGACTCTTGGTCTCACTGTTGCACTGGATGGATGATGAAATCATTTAAAGAATTTATTTTAGAAACACCAACCAATCATGGAAATGGTCCTGGAGAACCAGCAGCATTTTCAAATGATTCAAGTGCTGCTGGACCAGTTGCAGGAAGAACTCCAAGGTTATTTCCTAAAGATGATGACTTATTATCTCAAGCTTTTCAAACAGCAGGAGAATCTGGAGAGAACAGATATAATACTTTCTCTTCAGTTTATCCTGTAATGAAAGTAACTCTTGGAAATAATATGGGTGATGGTCCATCAATTGATGCAATGGTTTCAGCATCAAAAGAATTTGTAAATAAAATGGATGAAGGAAATTATAATAGAGTAAGAAAAAATTTTAAAATGTTTGCTGAGGAATCAAATCCTCGCATCCCCAGAAAAAAAGGTCAACCTGCTAATTCTAAAAAGCATTCTGATTTATACACTGATGAAAATCCCAAAGGAACTATTCATGGTTTGGGATTTAAAGATGTTGCTACTGCTAAAGCATCAGTAACTAAAATAAGAAAATCGTCAAGATCTCATGCTCATAAAATCCAAGCAGCAGTTGCTATGGAACAAAGAGCAAGAGAGATGGGTAAGACTTCAGAAGCAGCTGTTTATAGAAAATTCATCAATATAATGAAAAAGAAGACTAAGAAAAAAGATTAATTGCTAAATATATGAGCAGTATCTATTGTTATTGGTATGAAATCTGTAAAACCTGCAAAGATAGTACTAATAACTTTGGGATCCATTATAGGTATTGCTCATATTGGAGTTTTAGGGCATCTTATTCAACATGAATCAAAGCAATCTGTTTATGAAGCTCCTGTAATTAATATCCCACGTGGTCCTTACTCTTCATACAAAGTTGAAGCAGGTAAAGATGGGTATAGTATAGAATATAGAGCAAATGACCCTGCTATTCTTGAATCACAAAGATCACTGTCTTTAGATAAAACTAAGAAAGGATTTTTTGGAGGTGGTGATGAAAGAAGACGTGAATGGAGAAGAGATCAATACACTATGGATGGCACTAGAAATCTAGGAGGTGCCTCATTAAATGGCGAGGGAAAGTCTGCAGAAGAACTAGAGTGTATAGTGGCGGACGCTGGCGCACGATCACAAGGTGCAATGGCAGGTAGTGCTATAGCAGCTGGAGTAGCAGTACCAGCAGTTATGAATATACCTTATATTGGATGGTTGGCAGCAGGGTGGGCAACTTTATTGGGTCAAAATATTGGATCTGCAGCAGGATCTACAGTTGGATCACTAATAAATGATTGCTAAATAACTATTAAGACTCTCTCCTTGGCAATGTCAGATATTCAAAAAGAAGATCTAAGAAAATGGTTTGGTTCAGGACCTGAAGGTGGTAAAGGAGGTGGTGGATGGGATCGTTATAATACAAAAGGTGAAAGAATTGGTAAATGTGCTAGAGGTGAGGGTGAAGGAAAACCTAAATGTCTTTCC
>TARA_R110002020_G_scaffold15068_1_pt1 | contig 35372 bp, 35 predicted proteins | sample TARA_R110002020 | Tara Oceans TARA_R110002020 (sample SAMEA4396489) | marine metagenome | biome: Westerlies Biome; feature: [MES] marine water layer (ENVO:01000295) within the mesopelagic zone...; material: water (ENVO:00002006), including particulate matter (ENVO:01000060) such... | reverse complement strand
ACTGCGTCAGCAGGCTTCGGGAGCGCAGCGAGTAGAGCGCGGCCGTAATGGCGCGCAATGCCTCTTTTTCAAACCGGACACAACCTCAGACGACGACAACCCAACACCTTCCATCAAACCAGCTTATCTCGTCGCTTGACTGTATTCAGCCGAGGGTGCCGCTGTTGCAAAAAAATGTCTGCAGAGCTGCACCGCTTCGCACCAAGGACCGTATCATCAGGTGCCAGCAACATTCAGAGTTGCCGCAAGAGGCACGCAACCGCGATGGAAATGACCATATTTTATGAATTTATGAGCAACGACCTAGGCGTTAAGCAGCCCTACCGGCGAATAAGAGGGTTAATCTTGGTTCTAGAAGTCTATGCGGTTTCCGGTTTCTAAATCCGGCGGAACCAGTCTGGGTGATGATAACTAGGAAGTATCATTACCGGGTTGCGACGGCACAAACCTAGCAAAACCTTAGCAGTTTTGCCCTAGGATTTTGGCCAGGCTAAATAGCTGACAATCGGTTGTTTGCAGCGTTCCGGGCAAATCGACCGTTTTTGGCACATACGTTGTGGTCGAAATTCACTACTCATTGTACGAAACTTTGCGGATACTCGACCTCCAGCGCCTACTCAGTTGTCCGTCCCTCAAAATGCTCGTGAGACGCCTCGGCATCCGCCTTGGTCTTGTGAATAGTGCCTTCAAGATGCTCTGGTGGACCGTAAATCGTGTAGAGCCGCAGTGTTTCCGATCCTGAGTTGACGACGTTGTGCTTTGCGCCCGCCGGAACGATAACGCCGTCATCGGCCTTAACTTGGTTGGCGGCACCATCGATCCAGACTTCGCCATTGCCTTGTTCGAAGCGGAAAAACTGATCACGATCCTCGTGTATTTCTTCGCCAATATCCTCGCCCGGCTGGATCGCCATCAACACCAATTGAATGTTCTGACCTGTGTAGAGAACTTGGCGGAAGTTGTCGTTTTCCTCGGTCAGTTTTTCTATGTTGTCTGCAAAGCCTTTCATTAGAGAGTCTCCTGTTAAGTGATTAGTTTCATTATTTAGACGTTGTTAGCCCCTCACGGTTGCGAAGGAAAAATGCCGCAATTGTCTCGCCTTTAGCAAACAGATCAAGCCTCGCTTTCAGACCTTGGGTACCTGTCGATGTGTTTCCAGGCCACAACGGATATCGCCGCCCAAACACCAGTTCGCAGGATCATTGCCCCGACGGTGCGCATCTCGAATGCGCCACCTTGCGCCATGTGTAGCCCGAAGGCCAGCATCACCAGAAACGTGGTGGCAAGAATACCAATTGATACCCAGACCGCCGGAGAGTGCCGTAGAAACAACCCGATCCCGGCGAGGACATACGCGAACCCCGCTAAAAAGTTGAACCATAGCACGAAGGGCACCGCATTGCCGACCGCCGCGCGCGCTTCGTTTGATCCGAAAAGCGCCCGGCCACCGGACAAGACCGTCAACAGTCCGAAAACTATTGCCACACCTGACGCTATCAACAGGCTGGTTTTTCGATTGGTGCTCATTTGCTTTCTCCTTTGATGTGCCGCGCCCAGAAATGGCTATGTCCTACTTCTGAAACACATATGTCCCCGGTGCATCGGCTATGGCTGCATAGCCCGCCTTTGGGGCGCCCATTGCAGGCGGCTTGGTCGGTGCGCCTGAACGATCGTCCAGCCACGCTACCCAAGCTTCCCACCACGACCCGTCCTGTGTCTCGGTTTCCGCCACCCAGGCTTGCGGGTCGATATAGCGATCCATCACACCCTTCGTCTTGATCCGGTAAGACCTGCGCGGGTGGCCCGGTTCGCTTACTATGCCTGCGTTATGCCCACCGCTTGTCAGCGCAAAGGTCACTTCCGTATCGGTCAATGCCTCGATCTTGAAAACCGAAGGCCAGGGCGCGACGTGGTCCTTGAGGGTGCCGACAGCAAAGATCGGCGCGCGAACATCAGACAAGGCGACAGGGCGGCCGTCAATTTCAAAGCGCCCTTCTGCCAGATCGTTGTTAAGGTAAAGCTTTCGCAGATATTCGGAATGCATGGCATAAGGCATGCGCGTGCCGTCCGCGTTCCAGGCCATGAGGTCGTTCTCAAACGGTTGCTCGCCCTTTAAATAGTTCTGGGTCACGCGAGACCAGAGCAGGTCGTTCGAGCGCAGCATCTGGAACGCTCCGGCCATCTGCGTGGTGTCGAGATAGCCTTGTTTCCACATGACGCTGTCCAGGAAGGAAAGCTGGCTCTCATTGATGAAAAGCTGCAACTCTCCGGGTTCGGTGAAATCGACCTGACTGGCCAATAAAGACAGTGATGCAAACGGATCATCCTCGCCCCGGGCAATCGCGGCCGCCGCAATGGTCAACAGGGTCCCGCCTAGGCAATAGCCGGTGGCGTGGATTTTCTGGTCCGGAATCATCGCCTTGATCGCGTCGAGCGAAGCCATCACACCCAGTTGGCGATAATCCTCCATGGTCAGGTCGCGATCGCCTGCATCGGGATTCTTCCACGAAATCATGAAGACGGTGTATCCCTGACCCACGAGATACTTCACCAGCGAGTTCTGAGGTGAGAGGTCGAGGATGTAGTATTTCATAATCCAAGCAGGAACGATCAGGATCGGCTCGGGGTGTACCGTCTCTGTTTGGGGGGCATACTGAATGAGCTCGATCAACTGATTGCGATAGACGACCTGTCCTTTCGTCACCGCGACATCCCGCCCCGGCTGGAAATCTGCGGTGCCATTGGCGGCTGCGTCAGCCATCAACCGCTGCAAGTCTTTTGCTAAATTCTGCGCACCCCGAACCAAGTTCTGGCCGCCGTCTTCGCGGGTCCGTTGCTGTATCTCGGGGTTGGTTGGCAGGAAATTGGACGGCGAGACCGTATCAAGAAGCTGCCGCACCAGGAATTGCAGTTGGCGTTCGTGCTCGGCCGTGACGCCCGGAACGCCGGTGACCGCATTGTGCCACCATTGCTGCTGAAGCAGGAAGCCCTGATAAATCATGTTGAACGGCGGCAACTGCCAAGCGTCACCCCTGAACCGATTATCTTGCGGCAACGGTTTGATGCAAGGCTCGGTCTTATTGGTCGAATTGGCACAGGTGGTCGCAAACCGGGCATGCCGACGGACTTTGTCGACCGCCTTTTCGGTGAGTTGCAAGCGTTTGCCTGGCGCGGCGACAATATGCGTGGCCCAGTCGAACCATGCGCCCATCACTGCAGCTGGGGACAGCCCATGAGTGAAGCGGGCAATGGACGCACTAGCGGCATGATCAAGGGTTTCATAGACGACGGACATCGCATCAGCATCTTGCGGAGCTTTTGCCTTTGCCAAAGCCTTTGCCTTCACATCCCGCCCGTCAGGTCCACGCGCAGGGGCCAAAGGCTGCTCTGCGCCGCGACGTACCTCCGTTGTGCCAGCCTCATTCTTGGGACCACCCTCGCGCAGCGACACCACCGTATCCTTGCTCGTGCTATCCATGAATCAAGCCTCCTTAGCGTGCATCGATACGGTTTTGACAGTGACTGGAGCCCGAACCGCACATTGTGACAGAATCGTCTAGCTACCAAGATAGTAATTAGTTACTATCTGAATACAAGCCATGCTGAAACGTGAAGCGGAAGTTCACCTAACAGCAGCCAAAGGAGATCCATCATGTTCACCAGCAAGTCCAATGACGCGTCACCGATCTTTGTCATCCGCGGTGAGTTATCGATGGTCCTAGCCATGGGATGGCTCACTTTCGCGGCTTGGCAATTGGAGATAAACCCATGAACGCAAGCCCTCAGCCAAGGAAACTTCCTGCAGACGAACGGCGCAACGTCACGGTCGAAGCAGTTGTCGAACTTGCTGCCACGACGAACCCCGCCGAAATCACGACAGCCGCAATTGCCAAGCACATGAACCTGACCCAAGGTGCGTTGTTTCGTCATTTCCCTAACAAGGAAGCCATCTGGCAAGCCGTAATGGAATGGGTGGCCGAACGTCTCATGGCGCGGATCGAAACGGCGGCTGAAGGGATTGGTTCGCCGCTGGAGTCGCTCCAAGCGATGTTTCTTGCCCATGTCTGCTTTGTTGCGGACCATCCCGGCGCACCGCGCATGTTGTACGGCGAGCTACAGGGGGCGAAAGCAACACCGGCAAAACGGCTCGCGAGCCAGATGATGAAACAATATGCGGCGCGGGTGAACCACCTGATCGAAGCTGGAAAAACGCAAGGCGAACTGCATCCCGAATTGGACAACGAAGCCGCTGCAACGTTATTTATCGGCACGATTCAGGGGCTTGTCATGCAGTCCCTGATCGCGGGCGACATGGAACGGATGCGCACCGACGCGCCGCGCGTCTTTGCGATTTATCAACGCGGCATCGCGTCGTCTCATGTAGCGAAGAATGATACAAAGGGAGTTTCCTAGTCATGTCACGAAAAGTGTCCATTGTTCTTGTTCTAGCGGTGCTTGCTGCGTTTCTAGGCTACGCAGCCTGGAAGGTCCTTTTGGCATCGAGCGACCTGCCGCCGGAAGGCTTCGCACGCGGCAATGGTCGGATCGAGGCGGATTTGATCGACATCTCGACGCGCCTGACCGGTCGTGTCGCCGAAATCGCGGTGCATGAGGGCGATCTGGTGCAGCTCGGCGACCTGCTTGCCGTTATGGATACCAGCGAGTTGGAGGCACAAAAAATGCGGGCTCAAGCCGCCGTTGCAAGTGCGCAAGCCGCCGTGGCGGTTGCTGCAGCAGGCGTGACGCAAGCCGAGGCGAGCCTTGCCCTGTCACAGAGCGAATTGGCCCGAACCGAAACGCTGAGCGAGCGTGGTGTGGTCTCGGGTGAGGAACTGGATATCAGACGCACCGAGGCACAACTGGCCGAGGCGGGTCTGGCTGCAGCGCGCGCGGGCGTCGTTGCAAAACAACGCGCCGTGGACGCCGAAAACGCTGCCCTTCGCGAAATTGAGGCACGGATCGCCGATAGCACGCTTTACGCATCGGCGGCGGGGCGTGTCCTCTACCGGCTGGCACAGCCTGGAGAAGTTCTCGGTAGCGGTGGCAAGGTGCTGACACTCGTCAGCCTTGGCGAGGTCTATATGGAGTTCTTTCTGCCCGCCAGCGCCGCGCCACGGGTGCGACTGGGTGACGAGGCGCGTATCGTCGTCGATGTCAGACCCGATGTCGCGATCCCTGCCGTTGTCAGTTTTGTAGCACCCCAAGCGCAGTTCACGCCGAAGCAGGTTGAAACGATCGAAGAACGCGAAAGCCTGATGTTCCGCATTCGCGTCCGGATACCATCCGAATTGGTTTCTGCGCGGCTTTCCCAGATCAAGACTGGAGTGCGCGGTGTGGCTTGGGTGCGGCTGGTGGGATCGGATGGCGAGGTAATAGACTGGCCAGAGGGTTTGACACCCCCTGTTGCCACCGAACTGCCTGTTCCGCTTGACGGTACCGAATCAGATAAAGGGGATGCGGCCTCGCAATGAATGACACCGCTGACATTCCCGATGCCAAAAACCCGCCGGTGGCGCGGCTGGATCAGGTAAGCCACAGCTATGGCAAGGTTCTTGCGTTGAACGACGTCACACTGGATTTGCCTTCCGGACAGATGATCGGACTGATCGGACCGGACGGTGTCGGAAAATCGACGTTGATGGCCCTCGTCGCAGGGGCCAAGAAGTTGCAGGCAGGGCAGGTCCAAACGCTCGGGGGCGATATGGCCTCTGCGCGTCATCGGGCTAATGCGGGGCGGCGGATCGCCTTCATGCCGCAGGGGCTAGGTCGCAATCTCTATCACGATCTTAGCCTGCAAGAGAACCTGGATTTTTTCGGCAAGCTTTTCGGGTTAAACCGTGCCGAGCGTGCGGCTCGCATCTTGCGTCTGACCCGTGCGACCGGGCTTAGCGCGTTCATGGACAGGCCTGCTGGCAAATTGTCAGGCGGGATGAAGCAGAAACTGGGGCTTTGCGCAGCGTTGATCCATGATCCGGACTTTTTGCTTCTGGACGAGCCTACAACGGGAGTTGATCCACTGTCGCGGCGTCAGTTCTGGGACTTGATCGACACCATCCGTGCCGATCGCCCGCAAATGAGCGTGCTGGTGTCCACCGCCTATATGGAAGAGGCTGCGCGTTTCGGCCATCTGGTCGCGATGGACGATGGGCGCGTGTTGGCGACCGGTAGCCCGGCTGACCTTATGGAGCGGACCAAAATGGCCACTGTTGAGGCGGCTTATGTTGCGCTCTTAGGCAATGGCAGTACGGAGACTCGGGCCCCCGAGAAACAAGTCGTTAAACCCGATGGCAAAGAAGGGCCGCCCGCCATTCGTGCCGAAAGCCTGACCAAGCGGTTCGGCGATTTCACCGCCGTCGATGCGGTCAGTTTCGAGATCGCGCGTGGCGAGATTTTCGGCTTTCTAGGCTCGAACGGCTGCGGCAAGACAACGACAATGAAAATGCTGACCGGGCTGACACCCTCAACCGAGGGTGAGGCGTGGATCTTCGGCAAGCCGGTCGATGCCCAGAACCTCGACGCGCGGCGGCGGATCGGTTTCATGTCGCAATCATTCTCGCTTTATGGCGAGTTGACGGTGCGGGAAAACCTATTGCTGCATGCGCGGTTGTTTCATCTGGGCCACGTGCTAACAGCCGAACGGATGGCGGAATTGGTGCCCCGCTTTGGTCTTGAACCCTACCTTGATCAGGGTGCCGCATCACTGCCGCTCGGGGTGCGCCAGCGCTTGTCACTGGCGGTCGCGGTGATCCACGGGCCCAATATCCTGATTCTGGACGAGCCGACCTCGGGTGTCGATCCGCAGGCGCGGGATGCGTTCTGGGATATGTTGCTGGAACTGGCGCGGCGTGACGGGGTGACGATCTTTATCTCAACCCACTTCATGGACGAAGGCATGCGTTGCGACCGAATTTCGCTGATGCATGCAGGCAAGGTGCTGGTTTCGGATGAGCCAAAGGCGTTGATTGCAGCCCGCGGAGTTGAGACGCTTGAAGACGCCTTCATCGCCTATATGGTCGACGCAATGCCACCAGAGGTGCCGATGGACGAGGGGTTGCTGACGGGCGCTGACGCGCCTGAGGCGGACTCGACAGCGCCACGCTTCAGCATGCAAAGACTTCTGGCCTTCACCACACGCGAAGCGATGCAGGTGCGCCGTGATCCGGTGCGACTGGTGTTTTCCTTTGTCGGTAGCGCTCTGCTGTTGCTCATCATGTCATTTGGCATCTCGCAGGAGGTCCGCAACATTCCCTTCGCGGCGTTCGATCAGGACCGCACTCCCGAAAGCCGCGCATATCTTTCCGGGTTCGAGGACTCGGCGTGGTTCTTGCAGGCACCGCCTATCTCGGATGCGGACGCATTGGAACGCCGAATGGCGAGCGGCGAGTTGGCGTTGGCGCTGCAAATTCCACCCGGTTTCGGCAAGTCTGTGCGGCGCGGTGAAAGCCCGGAAATCGCGGGGCTGATCGACGGTTCTGACACAAATCGGGCTGGTACAGTAGAAAGCTATGTCGATGGTGCGCATAGCCACGTTCTGACCTCCGGTGCCAACGCTGCACTGGCCCTGGGGGATCTGTCCGGCGTGGTTTCCCCGGTCCAGATGATCCCGCGTTTCCACTATAACCCGGCAATGGAAAGTCTGCCCGCCATCGGCCCCTCGATCCCGCCGCTTTTGTTGCTGCTGTTCCCCGCGATCCTGATGGCGGTCAGCGTGGCGCGGGAGAAAGAGATTGGCACGATCACCAACTTCTACGTCACCCCCACCAGCCGCGCCGAATTCCTGATTGGCAAACAGTTGGTCTACATTGTCATAACATTGTTGAACTTCGTCATCCTGACGGCGCTTGTGGTTACGGTGCTGGACGTACCGCTCAAGGGTGATCCGGTGGCGCTGGTGTTGGGCGCGTTGCTCTATGCGGTGGCGGCAACAGGCTATGGCCTTGTCGTATCGATGCTGACGAAAACGCAGGTCACAGCCGTTTTCGCAGCGGCAATCCTGTCGGTTATGCCAACGCTGCAATTCTCGGGCATGATCACGCCAGTGTCGGCGCTGGAAGGGGCCGCGCGGATCATGGGCACGTTCTGGCCGACCACCTGGTATATGGGCATCAGCGTCGGCACCTTCACCAAGGGGCTGGGCCTGTCTGAGCTTGCGGGCCATCTGCTGCGTCTGGCAGCCTTCGGGCCGATCCTCACTTTGCTGGCCGTGCTGGCCCTGCGCAAGCAGGAGCGCTGATCATGCAGCAGCTGACAAACATCTTCTGGCTTGCTGGCAAAGAGCTGAAAAGCGTTCTTGGTGACCCAGTGATGGTCATTTTGATCCTGTGGTCTTTTGTTGTCGCTGTCATGCTTGAAGCAAGCGGCGCTGGCGACACAGTCTATAACGCTGCAATTGCCATTCTTGACGAGGACAACTCTGCGCTGACCCGCCAACTGACTGACGCTCTTGGGCCACCATGGTTCCAGCCGCCAGTGATGATTGCGCCCGATCAGATGGCCACAGAAATGGACGCCGGTCGGATCATGTTTGTTCTCAGCTTTCCACCGGGTTTTGAGGCTGATGTGATGGTGGGCCTTGCGCCTGCGGCCCAGCTTGACGTGGACGCCACGGCAGTCAGTCAAGCTCAACTTGGCACCGACTACATCGCCAATATCCTTACCTCTGAAACCCGCGCCTTTCTGTCCGGCAGCCCCGATGCCCCTGACTCCGCCTTGCAACTGGAGCTTCGGCGCGCCTTTAACCCGAACGGCAATCCGGTTTGGTTCAAGGCAATGTCGTCGCTGCTAAACCAGCTCTCGCTCTTGACCATCGCGCTGACCGGCGCGGCGATGCTGCGCGAGCGCGAGCAAGGCACAATCGAACATTTGATGGTAATGCCGCTGACTCCGTTTGAAATTGCGCTTTCAAAAGTGATTGCCAATGTCGTTGTGGTTCTGGCAGCTTTCACGCTGTCGCTTACCTTTGTCGTCCAAGAGCTGTTGCAGGTTCCCGTGGCGGGTTCGGTGCCGCTGCTATTGGCTGGAACGGCGGTCTATCTGGCGGCAGCGGCGGCAATCGGCATGTTCCTGGGCACGATGGCGCGCAGCATGGCCCAGTTCGCGCTGTTGGTCATCATGGTCATCATTCCCATCATCATGCTGTCAGGCGGCATGGGGGCCATCGAAAGCCAACCCGATATCGTGCAGCGCCTGACGATGGTGCTCCCGTCGCGCCACTTCCTAGCTTTTGCCAAAGCGGTAGTGTTTCGGGGTGCAGGAGCCAGTTCGGTATGGCTCGAATTGTCGCTGATGGCAGGGCTTGGCTTGGCTTTCTTTGTGGCAAGCCTCTTGTTGTTTCGCCGATCGATGAGCTTGTCGGGATGATCAACAAACATTTGACCGATCGGGCCGACATATCGCAGCAAGAGGAAGACCGAAGGTGACCTTTTTTCAACGCATTGATCTGAACACACTGACACCGTTGCTTCTCCTTTCGCTGTTCCTTGCGGCAGCTGGGTGCGCACCTCGACCCGGACCTCAGGCGCTGTCGGTGGTTTCGCATGGCGAAGCAGCATCACAGCAGGTAGCCATCACTGTTGCCACAACACGCGCACGCGATGCCAGCACTGGCACCTACTCCAATGCCCGCGCGCCCACGCTCAACTTTGAGGCCTTCACGATCTCTATCCCACCAACCCACAAGGTCACACAAATCGAATGGCCGACATCAAAACCGGATCCGCTGACTAGTTTTGCTGTAATGGATCGCACGATTTTGCCGGATCTTGCGTTAGGTCGCAATCCGCCCCGTTCGGGTCCGGGTGCTCACTCCGCTGGCAAGCGCGATATCCTGATTTTTGTTCACGGGTACAATTACAACTTTGCGGAATCGCTGTTCAGGCTGGCGCAGGTTGCTGCTGACGGAAATCTGGAGGAAGTGCCGATCCTTTTTGCCTGGCCGTCTGCAGCATCCGTAACAGGCTATGTCGCAGACAGGGATGCAGTTGCCTACTCGCGGGATGATTTGGTCCATGTATTAAAGGCCGCCTCGACCGACCCAGCAGTCGGAAGTATCACTCTGTTTGGACACAGCATGGGTGGCTATCTTGTTGCCGAGGCGTTGCGACAACTCAGGCTCAGCGGCCAGGACAAGGTGATTGACCGTTTGGAAAATGTGGTGCTGGCCGCTCCGGATATCGACATAGATGTATTTCGTCGTCAGGTCCAAACCATCGGCGCACTCAACCCACCGATAACCCTGCTCGTCTCACCGGATGACCGGGCACTCAAGCTCTCCGAGCGGCTGTCAGGTTCGCGCGGCAGAGTTGGCACAAGGGACGCAAGCGATCCCAGGGTTCAGGCTCTTGCGACGGCCAACGGTATTCGAGTGATCGATATCTCGAAAGTTGACGCTTTAGACGGAAGCAAACACAACAGGTTCGCGGCACTGATGAAGGTGCTCCCGCGCGGGACCAAGGCGACATTCGCTTCGCTTGCATATGCCGGCTCGTTCATACTTGAACCCGTGAGTGCCACGCTGGTAGCAACTCGCGAGCGGTGAGGCTCCACAACTGGTAGTTTGTCCGGATTTGGTGCTGTTGTATCAATTGGAGACGACGAAATTTTCGAGAAAGAAGGTCAAGTCTCAACTCAAACGCGACAAATTTCAGCATGCTGAGCGACAAATGCAGCGCCCGTTATGATTCAATTTCACACTTCAAGAATTATTGCGACAGTCCCCTTGATCCTCATAAGGCTGAGCACAGCTGTCATGTACCAGATGGTCCGAATGAATTGACCGTCGAGGACCAGATCGACCGCGTCAAGGCGGAGGTGTTCTCCGTTTCGACGCGCCGATGCAAGGGGAGGGTGAGCATCTTCTGCCGGATCGCCGCCATAGCATTTTAGGCAAGGCTTTGCTGAATCAAGCCCATATGTCGTAGTTGGAATCGGGTTATTTCTCCGGCACAGTCGGGCAGTCTAGGTATCAATTGGAATTCTTGTCACCGCGTTTCTGGTGATGCTGACCTTTGGGCTACACGTAGCGCAGGGCGGCACTTATGAGATACGCACAGTCGGTGCCATGATCCTGCGAACAGGCGCTTGGGCGTTCGTATCCTTCATGGCTTGGAAGCACATCTGGCAAACTCGCAATATCTGACGTGAGTGACGCCTAATCTATCTGCGCACGGCCCGGCAATTGAAACACCGCCTCAAATCCGTCCGGCTGGCCCTGCGCCGGGGAATGCAATTTTAGCGTTACCTGCGCCCCATCGGCAATCGCTTGCACGATGGAAAGGCCGAGCCCGCTACCGTCCGATACAGATTGCCCACGATTGAAACGAGCAGTTAATCCCGCCAATGTCTCCTGGGCGACTGACGGGCCATCGTTGACCACCACAAGAGTGTCGCTCGTCAGGACCACCTGAACAGGTGCGCCACCACTTCCGTGGCGCAGTGCGTTCTCGATGAGGTTTCGTGCGACAATCGCAAAGGCGTCCGGATCAAGGTTCGAAAGCACCGGATCAACCGGAAGCGTGCTGTGGATACCATCTGGACCTGCGAGGCGTTCGAAGTCCGCCAGCACCATGGTCAGCACGGACCGCAGATCTGAATCCGCATCGCTCCGCAAGCGTCCACCCTCGGCCCGCGCCAGTTGCATGAGCTTCTCGGAAAGGCGGGTCAGCCGTTTGAGCGCGACCTCGATCTCTGCCGCGCGCCCCGCCGCAATGCTATCAGAGGTTTCGGCCATCAGCCGTTGCGTCTGAGCAAGTGCTGCCGCTACCGGAGTGCGTAATTCATGTGCGGCGTTGGCAGTAAAACTGCGCTCGGCCTCAAGGGTGCGTCCAAGACGGCTCAGAACATCATTGACAGCCTCTGCCACAGGTTTGATCTCATTTGGTAAAGTGCCGTCACCCACCGCAGAAAGATCGCGTGAGCCACGACTGGACAGCGCAGTGCTAAACCGCCGCACGGGACGTAGGCTAAATCTGACGATCCCGAAAACGCCAAACAAACCAAGTGGAATGACGATAATCAGCGGTAAGGCGAGTCCTACCACTACTTCGCGCGCCACCTCGGCGCGATGACTAAGCGGTTCGGCGACGGCGATGGTGATCGTGCCTTGTAGTGCCGCGTCATAATAAAGCCGGTGTGTCGCGGTCTGACGGAACCCCATACCCTCGAACGCCGGAAAATCCGCATCTTCAGCTGCGTGTGAACGTATAAGAACACGCCCCTGATCGTCTCGGACGATGTATGTAAAGAACTCTTCATGTTCACGCAGAGTGGCGATGCGCTGGCTGATGCCTTCTTCCTCGCGGCTGATGATATCCATAGCCACCAACGGCAGGATGCGCTGTGCGGTTTCTTCGAGCGTTGAATCGAACACCTCGTTCATTTCACTGCGCAGCAAGGTCGACGTGGCCCAAGCTGTCACCAGCCAGAGCACTGTTAATCCCAGCCCAAGCGCCAATGCCAAGCGACCTTGAAGAGAGCCGGGCATCCTCATGGTGCACCCAGTCGATACCCGAGGCCCCGCACTGTCTCGATCCGTTCGCGTCCCAATTTCTTGCGCAAGCGACTGACATGCACCTCAATCGTGTTGCTCTCTACTTCGGTATCAAAGGAATATAGCCGCTCTTCCAACTGCGCCTTGGACAAAAGCTGCCCTGGTCGCTGCACGAAGGCCTCGAATAGCACCCATTCGCGGGCGGTCAACACCACCGGCTTGCCACTGCGAAAAACAGACCGTGCAGCGAGATCAACCTCCAGATCACCTAAGGTAACCAGTGGGTTCGGGTTGCCTGTATAGCGCCGCGCCACTGCACCAACCCGCGCCGACAGTTCCGACAGGTCGAAGGGTTTAACCATGTAGTCGTCGGCACCGGCGTTCAACCCCTCGATCCGATCGCTGATCTGGTCCATCGCGGTCAGGATGATCACAGGCGTTACATCACCGCGCTTGCGAAGTGCGCGCAAGAATGGCTGGCCCCGCCCGTCAGGCAGCATAAGGTCCAGAAGGATCAGGTCATAGGCGGCGACATCCAGATACTCGCCCGCGTCGTCCAACCGCGCGGCCCAGTCAATGGAATGACCGTCGGCAGCAATCTGGTCGCGCACCGCAGCACCCAGCACCGTATCGTCCTCAATCAGCAGCACACGCATATCTGTCATTTCCTGTTCCGTTTGTGACCCTTCTATCACCGGCAAAGCTGACGTGCACCTGAAGCACAAAGTTGGCGCTCTTCAGGTAGGCGTCAGGTTGGCGGGCGACAAAGCCTCATCAACGCGAGCTTCAGGAGACGGAACAATGAAAAAGTATCTGATGGCAACTACCCTTTTGATGAGCCTCGGTGCGGCAGGTGTCGCTCTTGCCGATGACGATGATTGTCGGGTGCCCATGGCCGACTGGCAACCACGAGAAGCGGTGCAGCAAGTGGCCGAGGACCAAGGCTGGACCGTGCGCCGGATCAAAACCGATGATGGCTGCTACGAGATCAAGGGCCGCGATGCGACGGGTCGTGAGATCGAAGTCAAAATCGATCCTGCCACGCTGGCCATCGTCGAGTTTGAATATGAGGATGACGACGATGATGATGATGACAGTCGAAATACTGCCGCACCAGCCGGGTCAGTGGAACCACCCGCAAATGGGTTGTTTACACCTGGCACAGCGCCCGTGGTTGAACAATGATCGGAGTTCATGGTCCAGTCCCCCTTTTCGCGGGCATTCGCGGTGACGCTGGTTCCATTTGAAATCGTCTGACACAAGGCCGAAGTTTGCGAACCGTTCGTCCCGACGGTTTGCTAACTGACCCCGTCGCCACCCCAAGCGCGGCGGGGTCTTTTTTGGCCAAACCTGACCCCAGACTGAAGTGATTTTCCGTTTCCCGTCAGGTAGATATCAGCCGAATCCGACATACAGAATTTGTAACACCTTCACTATGGAGATTTCCGATGAAAACCCTTTTATCAGCACTTGCGCTGACCACCGCCCTGACCGTTCCTGCTCTGGCAATTGCCAAACCGGTTACCCTGACCGCTAACATGAACCAATACGGCGGAGATGGCGCTTACCTCGCGCTTTATGTCACAGATGCAAATGGCACCTATATGGGCAGCCTGTGGATGGCGGGTGGCAAGTCGAAATACTACGAACATCTGAGCGACTGGTATCGTGCGACGGGCGGCAACACAGCCGAAATCAACGGTATCACCGGTGCCAGCGTTGGGGCCGGGCGGGAGCTGAAAATTACACTCGATCTGGCGGATGCGCTGTTCGATGCAGGTTATGAATTGCATATCGACGCCTCTGTCGAGGATATGCGCGACAGCCCGTCCGAAGTGGTCGTCCCATTGACCGCAGCTGGCGCGGGTCAGCCCACAACGGGCCGCCGCTACATCCGTGATTTCACCTACGACATGTAATTCTTCCAAAAGGAGCATCGCGATGTTGCGCGCCCTGCACAAATTCCCCGGCCTGATCGCGGCTCTGCTGATCGTCGTCATGACGCTCAGCGGGGCGGTACTGAGCGTTCTTCCGGCGCTGGAGGCTGTGCAGGCCCCCGCACAGCCTGACTTGACCCTGACCGTTGCCACATTGGCGGATCGCATCGGCATCGCTTATCCCGGTATTGAACAGATCCGCCGTGCTCCATCCGGGCAGGTTACGGCATTCTATTTCGATGCAGGACAACCCGGCGCAGTGATTATCGACCCCGCGACAGGTGTCGGTGTGAGGAATTATGAGCCCTCCGCCTTTCAGCGCTGGGTGACCAATCTACACCGTTCGCTATTTCTCGACGACGCAGGACGGCTGACCGCAGCGGCGGGGGCGGCTTCACTATTGGTGCTGTCGATCTCGGGCATGATGCTGACACTGCGCCGTGTCGGGGGTTGGCGGCGGTTCTTCTCTCGCCTGCGTGGTCCGCTGATGGGACGGCTGCATGTCGAAGTTGCGCGGGTGACTGTCGCGGGGCTTCTGCTGTCTTCAGCCACAGCGCTGTTTATGACGGCCAGCACCTTTGATCTTCTCCCACAGGGCAGCACCCTCGCATTTCCTGCGGCCGTCAGTGGCCAGACTGTGGCCGTCCCCGGCATGATGGCTTTGCTGCGCGATACGCCAGTAGACTCCTTGCGCGAACTGACATTTCCATATCCCGATGACCCCACCGATGTGTTTATGCTCAAGACAAACACGGGTGAGGGGTATCTCGATCAGGGAACAGGGGAGATGTTGATCTGGGCCGATGCAGGCGCATGGCAACGCTTCAACGAGACAATCTACATGCTGCACACCGGGCAAGGCATGGCATGGCTGGGGGTGATCCTCGGACTGATGGCGCTTGGTGCGCCGTTCATGGCCGCAACTGGCGTGATCCTCTGGGTACAAGCCCGCCGTGCGCGGCCCCGCATAATAGGCAATATTGCGGCAGGACAGGCAGGCACGATTCTGCTGGTCGGCAGCGAGGGTGGTAGTACCTGGGGCTTTGCAGCTACCCTGCATGCAGCACTGACGCAGGCTGGTCAAAAGGTTCACGCAGCACCAATGTCGCAATTTTCGCCACATCGGTACAGCCGTGCCGAAAGGGTGATCGTGCTGGCTGCCACCTATGGCGAGGGTACAGCACCTGCTTCGGCCAAAGGGTTCCTTGATCGGCTTTCGGATTTGTCAAACGCTCCCGACATTCCTCTGGCTGTGCTGGGGTTCGGTGACAGGAAGTTCCCCGAGTTCTGCGCTTATGCCTTTGATGTGGCCCGCAAGGCCGAGGAAAAGGGCTGGGAGCAATTGTTGCCGGTGTCGACCGTCGACCGCCAGTCGCCGCAGCAATTCGCCCGCTGGGGACGTGATCTTGGTGCAGCACTTGGTCAGCCGCTGGAGCTGGCGCACAGCCCGGCGATCCCGCGCAGTCATGCGCTGACCCTGATCTCGCGCCGCGACTATGGTGTCGAAATGCAAACTCCCGCCGCGATCTTGCGCTTCGCCGTCCCGAAGGATGGGCTTTGGGCACGACTTGCGGGCCGCAGCTTGGGGCGGTTCTCATCAGGTGACCTGCTGGGCATTGTTCCGGAAGGCTCACACGTGCCGCGGTTCTATTCTCTGGCGTCGGGACGCAGCGATGGTTTTGTCGAGATTTGCGTCAGTCGCCATCCCGGTGGGCTTTGCTCTGGCCAGCTTATAGATTTGGCCGTTGGCGACAGCGTGAAAGGATTCGTCAGACACAACCCAGACTTCCGGCCCGCACGGGGGCGAAAACCGGTGATCCTGATCGGAGCGGGAACCGGTATCGGCCCGTTGGCAGGCTTTGCGCGCACCAACCACTCGGGCCGTCCCATGCATCTCTATTTTGGCGCAAGACATCCAGACAGCGACCTTTTCTACGGCGAGGAAATGCAGGAATGGAGCACAGATGGTCGTCTTGCGTCCGCTACAAATGCCTTTTCGCGCACCGGTGCCCGTATCTATGTGCAGGATGCCCTGCGCAACGATGCCGAACGGATTGCCACGTTAATCAGTGAGGGTGCGCAGGTTCTGGTATGTGGCGGGCGTAGCATGGCAGCAGGCGTTGCAGATGCAATGGCTGATATCCTGGCACCCACCGGATCAACGCCCGCAATGTTGAAAGCCGAGGGACGTTATGTCGAAGACACCTTTTGAACCTATGCGCCATGCACTGAACGGCCCGACGATGGGCACCCGTTGGTCAGCGCTGTTTTATACCCCCGCGGCGACTGACCCCGAACCGATACGCGATGCATTGGCCGAAAGTGTGGATATTGTGGATCGCCAGATGTCCACTTGGAAGCCTGATAGCGACCTGATGCGCATCAATCACGCGCCGATTGGAACATGGTGCTCCGTTCCTCGAGAGCTGATGGAGGTCTTGGTCAAAGGGTTGGAAATCGGGAGGCTCTCAGATGGTGCCTTCGACATCGGTATGGGGGACATCGTCACCGCGTGGGGGTTTGGTCCGCAAGAGGCTGATACACAGGCGATACGCGCCATGCTAGGCAAAGCGCGCGCTCCGACACACGACACGCTGAAGCTCGATACCGATGCGTTGAAGGTTTGCAAATGCTCCCCGCTGACGCTGGACCTATCGGGCATTGCCAAAGGCTATGCCGTTGATCGTATGATGGCGGTTCTGGGCCGTTTCGGAATCACCGACGCCCTCGTGGGCCTCGATGGCGAAATGCGTGCCTGTGGCGCGCGGCCAGATGGCCAAGCGTGGACGATAGCTTTGGAACGCCCCGACTATGAGGCCCGGGCACCCTTGTCCGTTATCGAACTCGCCGATGCCGCAGTCGCTACGTCAGGTGACTACCGGCACTGGGTCGAAGCTGGTGGAAAAAGGCTCTCGCATACGATGGACCCGGCCTGTGGCGGCCCCCTAAGGGACACGCCCGCATCTGTTACTGTTCTTGCCAAAACCTGCATGGAAGCAGATGCTTGGGCGACGGCTTTTATGGTTTCTGGGCAGCAGAAAAGTGAGATCTGGGCCAAGAGATCAGGACTGAATGCCGTTTTCATCTACCGTGACAGTGACAAGTTTCGACAATCTCATATATGAGGGCCCGACTGAGGCGGCTCGGCCCACATCTCTCAGCACAATTCAAACCGAAATCATGATGAATGCAACGTCTGTTTTACGGGTCCTTCACGCTAACATTCCGAAACGCGGGCTTTGCACAATTAGCACTCACCAATAAAAATTGCCGTATGTGTCCGGCGTTGGAAGCTGCCTTAATCTTCAAGAGAGTCTCGTGCTACAAATCCTTTGAAAGGGGCCTTGGTATTGCCATTTCTTTGCACTAGGTCGCTTAGTCGCATATTCATCAATCGCGCAGCATCAAAGGGAATGGATACTTTTCGGGCTTTAGCCACACTCAACACCCGTGGTTGTATTCCGTCATGACGCCGGAGTTGCAATAATCATGGGCCATTATCGTTACCGCCGAAAAGCCTGTTTTGGGCAAGGCAGCTGACCTATGGTTGACACGTTCGGCACCATAACATGAATCCAGTATGCCAACGAAACGACGCAACATCGCTGACAGTTGCTGTGCAGGTCACCAATAAGAGCAGGAAATCACAATGGGCAGAATGAGCGAGCTTCAAATTGAAGTACATCAGGAGCAGGCTGTCATTCATAGCAGATGGACTGACACTCTGACTGGCCTCATTCGAGCATCGGAGTACTCGCTCGTTGAAGCAAACGAACCACCGGATGGTTACGACGAAGATGAGTGGGCAATGTACGATCAAATGCCGGACTTTAGTCTGCGTACAGGTGATGGGCGGCTTGCCGCGGTAGAGCTAAAAATCTACCGCTGGCAAAGTGATTGGAAAAATCACCTCAAGAAAGCCATTGATCATTTAACATCCATTATCAAGGCTAAGCATTTCGATGAAGGAATCTTGATTGTGACTTGGGACATCAAGTCCGCCCAAATCGCAAGCGCAGGTCTAAAGGTTCCTTCCAACATCAAGCTCTGGGACCTTGGAGACCTGCGCCAGCTTTCCCAAAAAGACTCAGCTCTGCAAGAAACGCTTAGCGATTTGATCGACGAAACGGTAATGCATGCAGACTTTATTGAGAGCATCACCGTTTCGACATCGGAACAGATAGGCTCAGAACCAGAAGGCTCCGCGCTTGCAAGGCTGTTGTTGGCCACAGCTCCAGGCAAACCAGGTTGGCGGCATTTCGAGGATTTATGTGAAGCCGCGTTCAAGCTGCTTTTTGGCAAACATATTACGTCGTGGAACAGACAAAACCGAACTGATGATGGGCTCAACCGGATGGATCTCATCGGCCGCATCCAAACAACCGACGACTCATTTTGGACTGATATCGCGAGGGATTTTCGAGCAAGATATATCGTTTTCGAAGCCAAGAACCATAAGAAGCCAATAAAGCAAGGTCAGGTTCTAACAACGGAGAAATACCTGTTTACGACAGCCTTGAGACCGGTAGCAATTATCGTTGCTAGGGAAGGTGCCAGCCCTCACGCCGTGCAGACCGCGAAAGGTTCTCTTCGCGAACATGGCAAACTGATCCTGACTCTCAGCCTGGCGGATATGTGTTCGCTGTTAAAGAGCTACGATCAAGGCGAGTCTCCCGAAAACCTACTATTCGAGAAACTTGATGAGATGCTCATGTCCCTAGGCCGCTAAATGGACAAGAATTTGTAGTCCTGTGTCCCCTTTGAATTCGTGGTACTTCTCTAAAAAAATTCCATAAAGCGCGCCATCGGGAAGGCAGCAAGATTGTTTTACGTTCACAAGTAGTGTGGATCAACCGATACGGTCCACGCTTAGTCCCCGAGCGAAGACGATCTTCTCACTATTCTGTCGGGGACGACCCCGAAGCGGCAGCTTGGCTTTCTTCGTAGAATTCGCGCGCCTGAAGGTGGTCGTTAAGCTGTTCGGGTCTGTAGGGCTTCATTAAACCCAAGTGCGAAACGGCCTCAGCTTTGAGACGTTCCAGAACCGAAGGATGAAGCGGGAAGTCTGGATTTACCATTCGTGGTTTCGCTGGCCACCGTTTCTGGATCGGCCCAAGCTTGAACATGAAGGTTTCTTCGTGCTGCATTCCCATTGGGTCAGGCGAGGTCACTAGTTGGTCATCATTGATCAAAACCTCTGGCACGCAGTCACGTACCTCTTCGACCATCCATTCCAGGGAGATGTCACTCAGCCTTGATTCTGGTTCGAGATAGCTGCCCCCAATGTCGCTATGGCATCCCGCGAACCAAACCTGCTTCAGCCACTGAGGTTTTTTACCGGCGTTTTTCTTTTCCTCAGCATGCATGGCCCATTTAACACGGGGAAAATCCCTCCGGTGCTCATCAATTGCTAAGGCGTGACGAGCAAAACTAACATCCGAATCCAGCCACTTGTCGTAGTTTTGGCGGTTCCAAACAGCTCGATGTCCGAACTTCCAGATTTTCGGCCAATCTCGGATGTTCGAGATCCTCAGTGGCTTGTCTTCATCAGGAGAGAAGTACTTGAACTGCGACCACCGCAATTTGCCGTACCAGTAAAGGACGAGTAGGGCCAAAATGCTCAGGGGTGTCCACAGGAGCCAATGCCAAGAGGCGTAAATCATAAGCAGAACAGCGGCCAGAAGCGCAGCAAAGGCACCCGCTGCAGCAAATCCTACTAGGGCGTTCCCTAATGCAGCAACTGTGTCAAATACACCCACGAATGTGGGCTGCACATTACCCTGTACATCCTTCTCTGCATCCGGAACGAAGCTACCATATTTGCGCCGAAACCGCCGACCCAGCTCCTCACGTCGATCAAGATACGGCTGTTTGCCTCGCGAAAATCCATTGCCGTGGTTGTAGACATAGTTGACGGCATCGCTTGCGATTTTGCGCAGCCGTGGCCCATGCCGAGGCACTGGAGTGCCATCTGGCATTGTAGAAGGGACTCCGCAAAGGTTCATAACATTCGTGACCGCGCGCACGGTGTAGGCGCCTCGCGAAAAACCGAACAAAAGGATACGATCGCCCGGCTCATAGTAAGAAATGATCTTTTCATAGCAATCGATCACGTTCTCATCGATCCCGGTCCCAACAGCCGCTGAGAGCACGTTTCTAACTCGCTGAAGAGTGAGGCCACCAACTTCGCCTGCGCCAAGTCCAGCATCATAAAAGCAGACTTGCTCGTGCGGCTTGATCGGTGAGGACGGGCCTGGCCGCATTGCTCGGTACATTTTGTAGACGTTGGAAAGCCGTTGGTCGGGGCGCAGGCCCCCTACCTGACCAGTGCCATCAGAAAAAATGAGTATGTTCTTTGGCATCTGGTAATCCCCACCTTACTAACAGCTGATTTACTTTTGCTGACACGTCCCAAACATTGGACCAATTATCGATTCAGAGGTTGATTAGCTCCGCTAGCTTCGCCGCTACATCTGCCATGGCGCCTTCTGCGGTGCTCAGACCACTACGAGAAGCAAGCATCGGACTAACGTCACGAAGCGCTTCATACGTGGTGTCATGTACGACAGGAACGAGCAAGTCAGTCGCTAAAAGAACAGAAAGCTCCTTGTCGGCAATACCTTCCCCACGGAGACGCTCCAACAGCGCCGGTGTCACCAGCACGACCCCAACACGCGATCTCGCTAGCCCTTTGTCGATTTCGCGAAGCAATGTTGAACCAAGAAGGACGTCTTTCTCGCTGAACCAGACCGAGACATCCAACGCTTCAAGTAGATCATGCAACTGCTTGGCGGCCCCTGCCCGGTCGTCCCATGCGTGGCAAAGAAACACGTCACGAGGATCTGGTGGAGGCGTTCGTGCTTCGACACTGCGCCGAACGGGTGTAAGCGCCCGCACCTCAGCTGTGGTGTAGCTCACAGATGATCCTGATGGCGACCAACTCGGCTTGCTGCGGCCAGAACTGAAACCTCCGCCGCTACCACTGGCGTATCCCGAGCTAGAATAAGATGGGCGAGATGAAAATGATGGCGAATAGGATCTATAGCCGCGGGAACCGCCCCGACATGCAGGGCAATTTGCTGCACCACTCGCGGTACGATGTCCATTAACTGGTGCTGTGCATCTTGCCATTGTTTATCTCTTTTCTACTTGAAGGATTTGAAACTTTGCGTGAACGTTTAACGCTTGCGGCTCGGACGTTGGGTCAGTGCAGATCCAGCAGCGGACTTCGCAGCTTTCGATGCGTTGGGGTTTCGAAGCGTTTTCGAAGCAGCGCTGGCAGCCCGCCTGCTAGTGACCTCATTGGCTCCACTTTTGCTGCGAACTTGCGTCAATGCAGACCCGGCCGCACTTTTTGCAGCTTTGCTGGCTGTCGGGCTTCGCAAGACTTTTGATGCTGCTGATGCAGAGCGTTTCCCTGTAACTTCTGTGTTTCATTTGGTTGTCATTTCCGCGCTCCTTGTTTTGCCTACCGCTCGAGAGTTTCGAGCCTATTTTCTTGCCTAAAATCATCGAAACCCGACGTCAGACTTGACGCACAAGCATGCACATGATTCACTGTCTTACATGAGAGACGTATCAAATTAGAAGCGCCAACTGTCTCATAAGTAAGACAGCTACGGCGAATTAGCCACAGAGTCAACGTATCTCTTGGGAGAAAGAATGAGTCTTCAGATTCAAAAGCTCGGCGCTCGTATCGTTGAGCATCGTGGCCCTAGTGGCGTTAGAGCCGCAGCGGCAGAAATTGGCGTTAGTTCAGCTACATTGTCACGGATTGAAAATGGGCATGTCCCGGACCTTGGAACCTTTGCAAAGATCTGCGCATGGCTAGGAGAAGATCCTGCCGTATTCTTGGGTATCGAAGCAAATCGCTCGGTCAGGCCACCCCCAACAGTCCATATGCGGAAGAAAAATACGACATCAGTTGATACAGCAACTGCGCTTGGAGCCATGATAGTGGCCGTACAGAATGCTATCATCGCTCGGGAAGAACTTTGAATAGATGCGCAGGGGCTTTAAGGCGCATGCAGAGCGATTGTCGCTTGAGACACGAGATCGGCTTGGCGTCCGCAATGACACCGCGATCGACCCCATCGAACTTGTTCAATCTAAAGGTTGTCTTGTTTGGACACCTGAACAGGTACCTGAACTAGATGTGTCGCATCTTACCCAACTAACTGTCTCTGATCCGGATAGCTGGGATGCAGTTACAATAAAGGAAGACGACTGTACTGTCATTGTCGTCAACAACACCCGCTCTGCTGCGAGGCAAGCAAACACGATCATGCATGAATGGGCGCATCTTGAGCTGAAGCATAAGCCAAGCCGTGTCGACGAGTTTGAAAATGGTCTCTTGCTTCTCAGTGACTATCCAAAAGAACTCGAAGACGAAGCCGACTGGCTGTCCGGTGCTATGCTAGCGCCTCGTGATGGCTTAGTGAACTTGCGAAAGCGGGGGTATGATGATGATCAAATTGCCGAAACCTTTGGCATAAGCAGGCAGCTTGCGACATGGCGGCTGCGCATGACAGGTATTGATCGGCAATTCCGTCGCCGGGTTTGACGTAATCCCCGGTAAATACATTGTGCCTAACAGCTGCTTGGGTGTCCTGCCATATTTGCCGGACCCCAGAGGTGATTTGTCACAAGTTGAGCAGGTGCTTTGCCTCATGTAGAGCGCGGCCAAAGCGAACACCCAATGCGTCGAACTCGGATGAAATGTCGACATTCAGTTTCTTAGGTGCACCAGAAACAAAGTCACTTACATTCGATGAGGCAAACACAATATCACATGTGTGCCCGAGGGCACGCAACGAGCTTGCGACTTCAAGATAGCTTTCGACGACGACGCAATCCTTAGTAGAGTCTTTGCCTAACTTTGCAGGTGTTCGCTTTTGCATCATCCGTGTGAACCCACGGTTTGTAATATCTGGAGTTGTCGCATGCGATAAAGAAGCTTGGACGATATCTGACATTATTTGTTCGGCGGTTGGGACACGTGCCCTGAAATGATCGACAACGGTTTGGCTTGGCTGACCAAGAGCCACAGACCAGGCGTCGATGCGCTTCATTTCCGAAACCAGTTTCCGCAGCGCTGAATCGGTATCGTCACGTACATTTGGAAGGTTTTCAGCCAGTTCTAATCTCACTTGTTCCGGCACAACACATCCAACAGTACCATCCTGTACAACAGCATTGCGGATTGCTGTCGCCGCCAAAACCGCGGATGCATCAACATTTTCTCGTCGAGGGGATCGCAAAATGTCCAATAGGATGCACGTATCCGGAAAGAACACCGGTACACCGCCTACGGCTAGTTCCTCGAGGCTGCCGAATATCAACAGCTCAGCCTCCCAGGGCCGTATCGTAAGTCGCCAGCAAGGATATCCCCTGCTCATAGTTGATCGCCAGCTTGTTAGCTGAGCGCTCATCCCAACCATCAATTTCAATTAGCCATTGCATCAGCATATCGACTGGCAGATTTTCAGCGCTTTGGTGCGCCAAGATGACGAACTCTTCCCATCTTTGAAGGTCATTTGGATGGGAGTTCGTCGTGCTCTTGTTCGCAAGCGTTGAGAAACGGCCTAGAGCTTCTGCTGCCTGATCACTCGTCCAGCTATTGAGGCCACGTACTTCATCGGTAAGATCGAGCATCAGTTCATCGCGCGCATCGCTGCGATCAACAACGGAATGGACGAAATCACAAAGCAGCGTGTTGTATTCCCTGACTGTCAGTTGACCAGACTCAGCGGGAACAATGTTCGTTGCACAGTAAGTTTGATTTCGCTCCCACAAAGTGATCGCAGCTTTTGGCAGTTCTTCCCCTTCGTAGATGAAGACCAAAACATCTTCACGATCCGTTCCAACGGCATACTTTCGCAGGGTTCCTTCCTGCTCCGCACCGTGTGACCAAGTCCCACCTTGGACGCCGAGCAAAGAGACCCGAATTGCACTTAGTGGGAGACGATCCGAGGCAATCGTCAAGTCTTGGAAAACCTCTATGCCTAGCTTTGTCATTTGGTTTTCCTCTCTCTGATTCAATGCAATAGGTTTCTGTCCATACGGCGAAAATTTTCGATTTCGTGCAAAGCGAACAAGTAATCACAACTCCGCCCCTTTCACTTCCCCTTTGCTGCATTAAGACGTTCGCCTTCCTCAAGCAACCAATCCGCAAAATCTGAACCCCCGTCGGGATCCCAGTCACGCGCCTTTGCGAGTTCAAACCCAATCAAATCGCGCGCTTGTGCATCGGAGAGACCTGACTTCGTCAATTTCAAATGTTCAATCCACGTGGCGGTCGCCAGACGCTGGTGTGTTTCAAACTCGGCAATCGCATCCAAAAGCGCGGATCTTTCTGCAATCATCTCTTCGACACGCTGGAAATCGACATAATGAGTTGCGTTCCTTGCAGAAGCTGCAGCAAGGATACGCAAATCCACTAAACTCAAGACTCGCGCATCTAATTCAGTGCTTCGCTGGCGAAACTGGGTAACAATGCCCCGACAATCCTGGCAAATCAGCTCGTATCGTGGCGCAGAAATGACGACATCTCCCGCACCATTCTGCCTTCGCATCGAAAGCTGTTTGGCATCAGTTTCAAATTCAAATTCTTCGAAGGAATGGATCTTGGCAGTCCACGCCCCTCGATTAGACTGACGGCAAATCTCGCGCTTTGTTCTTTCACAACAAGCACACGCCCATGCCTCCCCCGAGTCACGCCAATGCTTGTTAGTAGACGTTTGCGCTGAGTTAACTGTAGCAAATTCAGCGTCTGTAGGAGGTCGCCCCGGGTGTTTTTTTGAAAACTGAGCCGTTTCGCCTACGCCGCCTCTCGCAACAGAACGTGAGTCAATCATCTCGCCAAGATGTAAGCTATGAATGTCAGGTAGTTGCTCCGCACATAGTTGATAGAAAATATCCCTTGTCTGGACTTGGCCACAGAGTTTCTGTCCAGGTGCAATTTCTCGCCTGTGGCGACCTTTCGCAATTCTTTTCGCCATCCGTTCGACGAAATCGATGCGGTCGTTGAAATCCTCTTGTGCGTCGACCCATAAGGAGCGTGATGTGGCGATATCCACTTCATGGAGGTGGTTATCGCTCACGGCGATGAATTTTGCGATTTCGCTCGGGGTGAACGTGAAATAGCTATCGACCTCCTCACGCAGAGCAAGCTTAACTCGCCCATCGGCCAAGTTACAATCCACACAGATCAAAGTCCGCTCAAACCTTTCAACCAATGGCCGCAAGGCAGCCTCGGCGTGACTGATTTGAATCCGGTGGTCGCGTTCATCGCTTTGAAGGTCCACCGCCGAGAAGCGATGTTTCAGGAATTCTTCGAGATGATCATGATGTTGCTCAAGATGGCACAGTACTATTCCGCTCGATGCCAAACGAGCAATCTGAGGCTTGCTCCGTCCACAACATGGGCAGGTCCAACCAGTCCAAGTTGCAGCCCAACCTCGATTTAGATTGAGTATCTGAGTATCAAACTTGGCCAAAATCGACTTTGTCTGGTCGCTCCACCGACCATCTCTGAGAGGCGCAACCGCACGCATGCCTTCATCGTCGAGTTGGTCAATGTTTGGGATTAGGATAGAGACCTTTGTTCCCTCGCTCTGTGTCATACAATTTCGCTTTCGGATCGACGTCTTGAGAATTCCAAGCCGTGGTGGCTCGGACTCCTGATCTTGTCTTTACTTGCTCCCTGCCTAAGTTTTGTCCATCGTTGGAAAAGGGGGCTTTGACTTTACCTGGGTGAAGGAATTCAGAACCCGAAACGGGGCCCCTCTCCAAACCAGATCATCACCTTCTTGTCGGAAATGCGTTGCGGCAGGGATTAGGCCCTCGTCAGGCCATGGGAAGAGAGCATTGGGATTGTGATAGATTTCGAGTTCATCGGCCCAACCCTCTAAGTACTCTCCGTTTTCAATGTTCACATCAAACGGAATTCCCTCAAGTGCTCCTGGCTCTGGATTTGAAAGGGTACCAACGCGCCTAACTGCCACTGTTGGGTCTCCAAATCCGGCAAGCGTACCCATCCGAGAAAACTTCGCCTTCGTACCCGCGTTTGAGAAAATCACTGCTGAGACGTTTTCAGTTCCTGGCTGCGCAAAAAAGTTCGAAGGAATGGTTTTTTCGCCCCTCGTATGAGTTTGGAGTGGCTTTGGTATTGCGACTGCTTGCCCGTCAGGACCCAGAACTCTCTCAACGCTAGTTCCGAAAAGATAAATGGAAAGCGCCGTGTGAGACCAAATCATCGAACCGGGAGCATGAAAATCAGCGATTGCGATAGCAAACGGATGGCCTCTGACTGCGTCTTTCTCCCAGTACCGTTTCTTCATCTTTGAATACAGCGGGGATCCAAAAATGATAGGCATATCGTTTTCAACGAACTTCCAGAAATCATCCGGTCGTGGGGTTGGGCCAGCCATCAAGTCGACAACTTTGTTGTTACCTGCGTTTGCAGTCACAGCTTCAACAAAAGCCTTTTGACCATGCAGCTCTAACGCGAAATCAGGGATCGCTATGCTCTGATCAACTTTCATGTCCAGAGAATGAAACACGCGAAACAAATACAACTCCCAAAGCCGCGCGTCAGTACCCGCCGTTTGAAAATCACGGACAAAATTACCATCCCCATCAATAAACCAACGTGCAATTTCCTGCAGTTGCTGTCGAGCCGCCTGTGAGTGCAACGTATCACGGATGTTGACGAATACCGAGTTCAATGTCCCATCATGGTCGGTAGCAAAAAGATCGACACCTGGTTTGCCGTCGCCGTCAGGGCATATTAGCTCTGTGTCTCGATCCTCAATTTCCTTCAGCTTTTGACAAATTGACGCCTCCCCCTCTCGCAATGTTCGAAATGGAACTAAGGGTCCATGTGGAAGAAATCTCTGCTGATTGTTCCGAAGGCATAACACACCCAAATAGGAATCCGCCTTTTCAACATAGAAAAGCGCCCCAAGTGCATCGGTGTCATGTGTCGACCAATACGCAACTGCATTCCAGCTGTCTTGCTCGCCAGAACCACGAAACCCAAATGTAAATTCGTCAAATCTGGCTTTACTTATGCGTGTAGGCATTGACGTCCTTGAGGATGCGCGAGTTGGTGATTTTGGCATAAGCAGCCAGCTCGCAAGTTTAAGGCTCGGGATGACAGGTATTGATCGGAGATTCCGTCGTAAAAATTGAATGTGGCCGACATCACTGTTGAGACTTGATCCTTAATCTTACAGATGCCTTCGGCTACCTGAGGCCGGTTACAGGGTAACCATGTTTTGACCAAAAGGGTACAGATCACGTCCGCAGACGAGGACGAAGCCGCGCATAGAGCTGAACACCAATTTGGTGTTCAAGTTCAACCACGATAGCAAACCTTTGGCGCAGCTCATCTGTTGCCCAGCCCCCCATACACCTGACGACAAGGTGATATTCATTGCCATAGTCCAAGGTGTCTTTGGTGAAGGTGATTGAGCCAGTTTGCAGCGTGTTGCCACCACGTTGCGTCTTGCTAGGCTTCAGATCACAATCGTATCTTGGCGGCATGTCAGGATGCGTACTTTCCTGTCCGGCATGGCTGCGGAAGAAATTTGAGATGTGATCAACAGGGCAACCGCGGATGAGTCGAAAATCCATCTTTGTGCCCAGATAGTCAGCGCGTGTTCTGCGCACCGGGGGATCATAGGCCAAAGAGATGCGGATGGTCCGCTTGCCACCGGTCTGAAATTCCACCGGAATAGGAATGCGGTAGATTGCGAACTTATCGATATCGAGTTGATCTTCGGCAAAGTAGATAACGCGATGGTCATCCGAATAGGCCGCTTTGACAGGATCGACCAAGCCGTTACCTACGACAGAAGCCGTTTCCAAGGCGTCCATCGCCTGAAGCCGCGTAGTCATTTCATCTGGAAAGGAAGCGGCACCTGCTAAGAGCGCGCGAACGAGATTGGCTGACGCTTCCGGGAAACGCTGCAGCAACAAGGCCGCCTTGCGTGCAAGAAGAGGGGTCGCAATCGAGGTCCCACTTGCGGACGTAAAGAGCTGCCGAACGAAGTCATGGTTGAGCGTGGTAATACCAGCTTCCGGCACAATGGGAGCCGATTGGAGCGACCGTGTGACCGCGCTAAACAGCATCGTACCGCCTAAATCAGAAAAATCGGGCTTCGTAGTGCCCCCAGCTCCGGGACCGGCCCGAGTAAAGGGGGACGGCTCATTTGGGCCCGCCGTGATCGCACGCACATGTGCATCATCCCTGTGCTGTGCAGCAAGTCCGCTCCCATGAGAAAGCGAACCGACAGTCACTACGTTTGCGGCTCCTGAAGGCTCGAAAATGCGGTTGGCTTCTTCGAGAAGGTACTGAGGGTACTGAGTGACACCTTGCTCAACTACATTGCCACCACGGGGAGACCGGTTACCTGCTGACACAAACACCAGAACATCAAGCTCACGTGCAAGTTCGTCCAGTGTCATAGCCCAAGGTCCGACCCGTCCGCGCTCAAACCAAGATTTCTTGTCCCCAAGCGACAAGACAAAGATCCTGCAACCATACCGTTCGTTGAGACCCCGGAAGACCGTCCGCATTAGATTTGGCAGCGTTCGCCGGTCATAGAACTGCCCGTCGTCTGTGATAATTTTTGCGGAAATCAACCGCACTGACTTCCGAAGCTGCCCGCTTGCTATTTGGTCTCTCAGATCGCCAAAGACTGCCGCCCCACCGACTTTGGTCCCGTGACCCCAGATATCTGCTGCTGAAAGGCCTGTATCGAAAGTTTCAGATGCAATGAGGACATCTTCCAGCAGTGGATGCGCATTGATACCGCTGTCAAGCACAGCAACGATTGGCGCATCGGGTGACACTGGTTCAACAGCGGGAAGGTCTTCAAGCGCCATTTCAACGACAGGCTGCGCCTCAAGATCTGGCTCGGGGGGGTGGTCGATTAGTGCGACCTCAGGCACAGACAATACCGGTCGCAGGGCTTGTCCTGGCGCTTGGACCCGCATGATGGTCAGGGACGGCCCCACGTAGGTGTCGAAAACCTCTCCGTTGCGGGCCTCAACAAAGGCCGCGATTTCTTCGGCCTTGCGGCGACGAGCCGGTGCACCTGCAAAGTCCCAAAGCGCAATGTCCACAAGATAGATTTCGTTGTCCTGAAAATCTGTAGCGCCGGTGAAGCCGCGCTCGAGCAGGCGGATGCCAAGCCGATCCCTTGGCTCAAGCGTGGATACGCTTTCGATCCGGTCAATAAACCCCGCAAAGCTGCGGTCTTTTTGACCAGCGGGTTTTGGGCCCGCGTAAGCTGCAAGCTTTCTGCGGAATTCTGTCAGTTCCTCGGTTGAGGAAAACAGCACCAAGGTGTTATCATCGTCGCTTGAGAGCAAGCGAAGCCCAACACCTTCCCAGTCGTCCTCCATCGACATCCCATTCATCTCAACCTTGAGGATCAGGGACGGATCTACGAATTCTACCGGTCTTTGCAAGCGCTGCGTCTGGATCGCGTCGTCGACCTCAGCGCTTACCCCTGTCCCATGTCCTTGCGCTCTGCCCGGCTTGGGCGGAGGGCGACCGGTTTTGCGTCGATCAAGATTTTCTGGCAACCGAACAAGCGGCAAATGATCATACTGGGGCAAGGGTACTTACCGAGATTTAGGTGCCGAGCCGTTCAGTACGCTTTGCGCGACGTTTGGCATCATCAACGGCAATGTTGAAATGACGAAGAGACACAGTCTTAGCGCGTCCCAAAATTGAGAGCTTAATGGATTGGGTGCAAATCTTATCGAGTTCAGCGTAGGAATAGCCTTTGACCGTAGAGGCCTGTTCTGCCGGAACGAAGTCAGCTTTGACGTTTTTGAAAGCGTTGGTCAGAAACTTCCTTGTCATTCTCTCATCAGGTGCGTCAAACCAAACGACCTCATCAAACCGACGCCAGACAGCCGGGTCGAGAGATTGATCAAGGTTGGTCGCAGCCAACAAGAAACCGCTTGGTTGTATCTGATCAATGAAGAGAAGAAGACTATTCACAACGCGGCGCAACTCGCTGTGTTCCCCACCGTCGTCGCGTGACCGCGCAATCGCATCAAATTCGTCGAGAAACAGGACGCAGGGTTGACGGCGGGCAAACTCAAAAATCTTGCGAATGTTTGTGGCAGTCTCGCCAAGATAGGATGACATCAAACGATCAAGTTGCACAACAAAGAGAGGTAACCCCAGCTCATGTGCGAAGACCTCAGCGCAAAGTGTCTTGCCGCAGCCAGGCGGTCCACAAAACAGAAGCTTTGAGCGCACAGGTAAACCATGCTGTTTGATCTGGTCGGATTTCCGGAATTCACGCAAAAGCCCAGTAAAAAGCCGTACGTTCTCTGTCGACATTAAGATGTCTTGCGCAGTCCGGTTTGGCTCAATGCGCTGAATAAACTCACTGGCTTCATCGGGAAAGGGGATGAGAGGGGCAAGCCCTTTGGCCGGAACGCTGTGCCCAAGATTCTCGAGCGTCTTTCTCAAGGTCCTTGCCAGGACGTTGTTTTTCTTCTTTTCTTCCTCACCGATGATCTGTTCGGCGACTGCACGAAACTCATCCTCTTGGCCATAACTGGCCAGAAGTTTTTTCATGAGTTCGCCGCGTGCCACCTGATTTTCTCCTCGTTTATGGGAAAATCTTAGCCCACACAGATACAAATGACCATAAAAACCTGACGAAATAGCTCATACAAATGAGCCAGAATTGCGGCTGCATCAATGGCCGGATTATGCCCAAAGGTTTCAGCGTTTTCCATTGACTAAGTTTACCTTGATCTATCTGGCCCTGGATCAAATTAAACTTACTGCTCACCATTGTCTGCAACAGCTAGATCCAACTCCGGCAAGTCCCGCAGTGTCTGCAAATCGAACGCCACCAGAAACTTCTCAGTCGTCACAAAGGTATGTGGCGCGCCAGCACGCGGCGCCCTAGGACCGGAGGCAATCAGATCCTTGAAGCGCAGCCGCCCCAGCAGATCACGGCTGACCTCCTTGCCAAAGATGTCCTTCAACCCTGCCCGATCAATCGGCTGGTGATAAGCAATGGCACAGAGCACGCCCATCTCCATCTCGGTGAAGGCTAGCGACTGATCGCCGAGATCGGCGGCGACTTTGATGGCGTCCGCGAACTGTGTCTTGGTGCGGAACATCCACCCGCCGGAAACTTCAACCAGCTCGTAAGGCCGGCCCAACAGTTCAGCCTGGATATCAGCAATCAACATCTCGACCGAGGCCCCCTGCCCCACCACACGAGCAAGGTCATCCCGCCCAACCGGCGTGGCGCTCGTGAAAAGCACCGCTTCGATCCGGCCCATCCATTCGCGCCAGCGCAGCTCCTGCGGCAAATCTACGAGCTCCCGATCAAACACACCGACGTTCGACGACGCACCCTGCCCTTTCGTGGGCTTTCGTTTGGCCGCGACGTTCATGGCGGTACCGGTCATGGTACGATCCCATACAGTCGGAAGGTCGGCCGTCCGGTCAGCTCCTGTGCCACACCGAGTTCGACCAGTCGGTCGCAGAACCTGCGCGCGGCGCGATCGGTCATTGGAATGGTCGTGCCCTGGATCAACGGCGAGAGCTTTGTCGACGGTGCGACGGCATCCTCGGACAGAAACAGCGCGACGGCCGCGTCAGACCCCTTGGCCCGGAGTCTCGGGGCCACCGTTCGCAGCGCAGCGCCGCGCTGTGCCAAGTCCCGCGCCAATCGGATCGCCTCTTCAATGGACTGTGAAATGCGCTTCTTTACCACAAGATCGGCTCCCTGCCCGTCACCGAATAAATCGCGCAGCATTGCCTTGGTCAGATACTGAGCCGAGATCGGTAAGACAGACGGCCAGTTCAGAAACCGTGCCAGCACGATATCTGACATCAGGCACGCCACCCGCTCGGCCCGGTCATCCGCCTGCAGAACGGCGCGCATCACCGCAACACACCCCGTCAGAGGCCCATGGGACTGACTCTGGTTTGCCGCTGATTGCAGCAAACCGTCGACGTTCATTTCTAACTCCGGCCCAACGAACCCATTGAGCCCCGCTTGCCAATCGCGTCCGGTCAGTTTCAACGGAGCGGCCTCACGCCAGAACGCAAGCAAATCGCCATCGGGACCGCGCGCCTCTCCGGGCGGCGTCAGGTGATAAGCATCGCGGATATCCGCCTCTCGCGCCAGCCGCCCTTCCAGTTTCGAGGTGGCGGTCGCGGCCTTGAGCGCCAATCGGTTTGCCAACAGATTCGAAGGCATCCCGTGGTTTGGATCGGAAACCAGTTGATTGAGCACCGTCAGCGCTGCTCCCGACCGGAAAGCCACAGTTTCAGGGGTTTCTGCACGCCCGGAGGTGACCCAGGACGGCAGTTTAGGTAGAGTAGTCTGGTCGTCAGAGATAGCAGCAGGCTGGTAGGTCATACCACAACACTAATCTCTCGCGGCGCTTTCGTCCACAATATACGGTACAAACCGCCCCACCTTAGAGCTCTTTTCTATGTCCAATAAGTTTGCCTTATCGGACGTAAAAAGATACGCTGCAGCACAGTCTCAAAATCAGTGGTTTTTCGGGGGAAGTATGTCGCCAGAACAGGAGAAATCGATCTCAGCGTCCATGGACACGCCAAACCGTACTCAGCACGACGAGAGCGCGCAAGAAAGAAGCGCGGGGATTGGCCTGCCCGCGCATGTTGCGGGCTCTGGTGCGCTGGATCAGCTGGTGCATACAGCACGCGACTATGCAAGTGCTGCGGCCTCCGAGAACACACTTAAAGCTTACGCCAAGGACTGGGCGCATTTCGCCCGCTGGTGCCGGATGCGCGGGGCGGACCCCTTACCCCCGTCGCCGGAGCTTGTGGGCCTGTATATTGCCGATCTGGCCGCACCCCAGGGCCAGGGCGCAACCAAACCCCCGGCTCTGTCGGTGGCGTCAATCGAGCGCCGCCTATCGGGGCTGGGCTGGGGGTATGCGCAGCGCGGGCTGCCGCTGGACCGCAAGAACCGCCATATCGCCACCGTGTTGGCCGGTATCCGGCGCAGACATGCCCGGCCGCCAGTGCAGAAAGAGGCGATCCTCGCTGAGGATATTCGCGCCATGGTCGCCACCCTGCCCTATGATCTGCGCGGTCTTCGCGACCGCGCAATTCTGCTGATCGGCTTTGCTGGAGGGCTACGGCGGTCAGAGATTGTCAGCCTTGACCGGCACAAGGATGACACGATGGACAGCGGCGGCTGGATCGACATTCTTGACGGTGGCGCACTGATCACCTTGCGCGGCAAGACCGGCTGGCGCGAGGTGGAAATCGGGCGCGGCAGCAGCGACCAGACCTGCCCTGTTCATGCGCTGGAACAATGGCTGCATTTCGGGCGCATCAGTTTCGGGCCGATATTCACCGGCGTCACCCGCGATGGCAAACGCACGCGAGACACACGGCTCAATGACAAGCACATCGCGCGATTGATCAAGGCTTGCGTGCTGGCGGCTGGCCTGCGCCCGGATTTGCCTGATGCCGAGCGCGTCAAACTCTATTCCGGCCACAGCTTGCGCGCGGGTCTCGCCAGCAGCGCCGAGGTGGATGAACGCTATGTCCAGAAGCAGCTCGGCCATACCAGTGCTGAGATGACACGCCGCTATCAGCGCCGCCGCGACAGGTTCCGTGTCAATCTGACCAAAGCGGCGGGGTTGTAGCCCCCTGCCCTACTCTGTCGGACCCGAAAGCAAACGCGCCAGCATGTGGCGAATATGATCCTGCGCCCCGAAGAAAACCGCGATCACGACAACACAGGCCCGATCTTCGTCTGGCAGAAACCAGATCGCCGTCTTCTCAAGTCGAACGAAACGAAGATTTGCCCTGATGTCAGGACGTAGCGTTCCGATGAAGGGCGACTTCGCCAGCGTATCTATTGAAGACCGGATACCTCGGACCCGCGCAGCTGCCCGGTTGAGCGCCACATCCGGACCTTCGCCCAAGTCGACATATGACCGCGCGAGATGATCGAAAATCAGCTCGAAGTCCCATTCCGCTTCCGCCGAAAATTCAAGCTCCCACATTGCCCGACTTTTGTTTGCGGGCAATCATTTGCTCGATCTGGGCATCCATTTCACCGGCAGAGATTATCGACCCGGACATGCGTCTGTCCACGAGTTGCCGCAACGCAGCCAGTTCTAACTCTTCAGCCTCATTCTTTTGCCGAAGCAGTTCCAGACCCTGCTGTAGCACGGAACTGACGCTGGAATACTGCCCCGACTCTACGAGGGTTCGGGCAAAGCGCGCTTGCGGGTCTGTCAAGGAAATCGAAGATTTTACGGTCATGCCAAGGCTCCTTTGCTTAAACGGTAGCACCTAGTAGCACCGAATTCAAGTTCAGGATCGCCCGATGGCGTTTGAACAGTCCCACTTCATAGACATCTGCCTGCATGAGACGGAATTTTGCTATCGGCCACCTGTGCAATCTCGACCAAATTGGCCTTTGCGCGGCGCGCCAGTCGAAGAGATCGGCTCATGAAGATGCGCGTGCTTGCCGAAGGCCCGCCGGATCGCGTCAACTTCGCTACACTCGGCAAATTCACCAGCCCTGGCTTGCGCCAACCCTTCCAGCAGCCCTTGGCGGATGCCCGCGATTTGCGCTTCTTCCTGTTCCAATAACCGTAGCCCCGCGCGCAGTGCTTCACTCACGTTTTGATAGCGTCCGGACGCGACCAAGGCCTGTACCAGTTGGTTCCGGGTTTCGGTCAGAATGACATTCCGTATCACCATGTGTCAGCTCTCCTTTGTCGGCAACATATGCCAATACAAGGCCTCTGCAAATGATGTGGACCTGTGCTTCGTCGTTTCCAAACAGTCGTTTATTGGCGCTACATGAAACTGCAAAAAGACTGTTTTGTTGCCATTGATTGGCTACGAGCGCGTTGTCTAATCGCGGACTATGGGTCAAGCACTTCTTCTCTTG
>TARA_R110002020_G_scaffold120753_1_pt1 | contig 35389 bp, 25 predicted proteins | sample TARA_R110002020 | Tara Oceans TARA_R110002020 (sample SAMEA4396489) | marine metagenome | biome: Westerlies Biome; feature: [MES] marine water layer (ENVO:01000295) within the mesopelagic zone...; material: water (ENVO:00002006), including particulate matter (ENVO:01000060) such... | reverse complement strand
GGAGATTCTTTCTTCCTTTAAAGATTTACCTATGTATAACTTTGGGGTAAGGGTTATTAAAACAATGTCTGACGATGACCGTGTTTTCTTAGAGCAAAACTTACAGGCTTCGTTAGCACAGAGAGAAATAGATTTAGAAGACGCTATGGCTGTGCGTCAATTAAAAGATGTAGACCAAGCTCAGAAGCTTCTTATTGTAAGAAGAAAAAGAAGAGTAAAGCAATTGCAACAGCAGCAGCAGCAGAATATGCAGGCACAAGCACAAGCTAATGCTCAGGCGTCTCAAGCAGCTTCTCAATCTAAGCAACAAGAGATGCAGATGCAGGCTCAGCTAGAAGCTCAACAGATCCAACTCAAAGGGCAGGTAGATGTGCAAGTAGCTCAAGCTATGCATCAGATGAGCATGCAACTAGAGCAGCTTAAAGGTCAAATGTCTGGAGGCTCTCGCTCTGGTGAGCAGATGTTTAGAGAGAAGTTAGAGACGATGAAGGATGATAGAAAAGACAGCAGGGTTAAGAAACAAGCTGTAGAACAATCGAAGCTTATCTCTCAAAGGAAAGGTGAGCGTGCTCCATTAGCAGACGTTCAGTCTGACAACGATGATATACAAAACTTTTTACAATCAATGATATGAGTTCAGTAGTAAACCTAGATGTATCCAAAAGATTAGACATCACTTGTAGAAAGGGTGATACATTTAATCTTGTTATAAATGTTACTGATGCTGCTGGTGCAGCGGTAAACCTTACTACATATTCTTTTAAGATGGAGGTACGTGCTACGGATACTTCTGAGGATTCTACGATAACAAATGATCAGATGACTATCACTGGAACGTCTGGCGGCGTTATTACTATTACTATCCCATCAAATATTATGGCTAACATTACTAGCGGATTGTACACATACGATCTACAGACGATAGTATCTGGTGTAACCCAAACATGGCTTCAAGGCGTGTTGCAAGTAAATGAAGATGTTACAGTATGAGCGATATAAACTTAAGCATATCGACAGGCACTAATGTGCTCACTCAGGCCGTAGGCAGTGACGAGGTAAACTTAGCTTTATCTAGCACTACCAACGTGCATACTACAGCTATACAAACAGAGAATAGTATTTCTATAGATCTTGTCGGCTCTGTTACTCCGACAAGTTTGTTAGGCCTTACCGATGTAAACGCATCGTCTATTACTAATACTCAAATTTTACAATTTGACTCCTCTAGTGATACGTTTATAGCTATTGACCTTGACTTAAATGCCTTGTCTGATGTAACAATATCTTCTGTTGCTAACAATCAAGTGTTAGCTTATAACGCTACGTCAGGAAATTTTGTTAATATAAGTTTAGACTCAGACTCTTTTGATATAGACGCTTCTGAGATAGCTGTAAATCTAGGTAGTGGAAATACGGGCAGACTTGTTACAGTAAACTCCGATGGAACTCTTAATGCAGAAACTGATGCAATTTTTGGCGCTAGTGCTGCTGCTTTACATATATCAAGTAACGATCAGGGGGAGCCTAGTATAATCTTAGACAACCATAATTCAGCAGCTGCTAACCCTTCTTACATTGAGTTTAAAAAAGACAAAGGGGCTGCTGGAGCTGCTGGCGATGATATAGGAGAAATTAGGTTTACGTCTGACGACTCAGGGCAAACTCAAACCACGTTTGGTCGGATTTTAGGAGAGGTAGAGGTAGCTACGGACGGTCAAGAGGGAGGTAAGATTTCTTTAAATGTAGCTTCACACGATGCTGAGCTACAACCAGGATTGATTATAAAAGACGGTGATGCTGAGGACGAGGTAGATGTTATTATAGGTAACGGATCTGCATCTCTTACTACGATATCTGGGGATCTGTCAGTAACAACAGGGCTTATACTGGATAGCGTTGATGTAACCACCATACAGACTTCTGCTGAATCATTTGCTAATAACGACACTAGTCTGATGACGTCTGCCGCTATTCAAGATCAAATTCTTGCAGACGCTCCAGCTGTAACATTAGCTGGTACACCAGACTATATTACTATATCAGGTCAGGAGATTACAAGAAACCAAATCGATTTAACTGCTGATGTAACAGGAGCGTTACCAATTGCTAACGGAGGCACGGCTAGTACTTCTACAACATATTGTGATTTAACATCTAATGTAACAGGAACACTACCTGTTGGTAATGGAGGCACAGGAGCTACGACTTTTACATCTAATGCTTTGCTTTATGGCAATGGGACAGGTGCAGTACAAAGTTCAAGTAATTTAACATATAGCGGGGCAATCTTTACTATTACAGATAGTGATAGTTTTCAGCCTGTATTAAAAATAGAGAATACTCATAATAGCGCACTTTCAGGTAACATAATATTTTCAAAAACTAGAGGGGCAGGAACTTCTGCTGATGGAGATAGAATTGGACAGATCTTTTTTATTGGTCATGATGATGCTGGTAATACAGGGCAAACGTATGGTTTAATAGAGTGTACTTCTAAAGAAAGTGGTACTGGCCAAGAAGGCGGGAAAATATTTTTACAAGTTGCCTCTCATGACGGAAGTGAAGTTACTGGATTAACGATAGAAGATGGAGATGCTGATGGTGAAGTAGATGTAACTATAGCCGCTGGAGCTACTTCAGTAACTACTATATCTGGTACTCTCACTATGGGGTCGACAGCAGCGATCACTAATGCTGGTTTACTTTCTGTAGCGAATCAATCTAATGTAACTGGAGTAGGTACTATATCTTCTGGAACGTGGCAAGGTACGGCTATCGCTAGTGCTTACTTAGACGCCGACACAGCTCACTTAAGTGGTACTCAAACGTTTAGTGGAGACAAAACGTTTTCAGGTAAATGCACTATAGATTCAAGAGTATATGCTTTACCTGGAACTAGTGATGGAGATCACGTTGCTGGTGATGTAGTTTACTTTGGTGGTACTACAGGTATGACTGCAGGTAAATGTTATTATTTTACTAACGGCGGGCAATGGGCAGAAGCCAATGCTGGCGCTGACGCTACAGCAACGGGTTTACTAGCTATATCTTTAGGCACGGCATCAAATACTGACGGTATGTTATTAAGGGGTATGGTTACTCCATCAGCTCCTGCAGGCACGGATGATGAAGGTAAGAAAGTGTACTTAAGAGCTACGGGCGGAGCGCTTACTACGGATATACCAACAAGCAGCGGGCAATTTGTAAGAATAGTAGGGTATATGCTGCATGCTAGTAACGATGCGATATACTTTAATCCAGATAACACATACGTAGAAATAGCATAATGTCTTATATAGATAAAACATTAGTATTCGAATCTGATAAAGTATATTACACAGACGATTTTGGAATAGAGCTTCAAGTGATGATGACTTGGGAAGATTCTATTATGAAGGCTTCTGCTGATTATGTGTGTGAAGGAGGTGGAGATATATTAGAGATAGGATTTGGTATGGGGATATCAGCAAATTACATTCAAGCTAATTCTATATCATCTCACACTATAGTAGAAAACCACCCGCAAGTTATAGAAAAAGCTAAAGCTTGGGCTGAAGGTAAATCTAACGTTACTATAGTAGAAGGTGATTGGTATGATGTTAAAGATTCGTTATCTACTTATGACGGAGTATTTTACGATACTTGGGGTGATGATAATGCATTAAGCTTTGTAAGCGAATTACCTAATTTTACAAAGGCTGGTACAAGAGTTACGTGGTGGAACAACTATACAGATACGGATGATGTTTTGTATATAAATGGAACTACGTATCAATCCATAAGTGTGAATCCAGACAGTAATATGTATTTTCAATCTAATACATATTACCTCCCTAAAAAACAATTCTAATGCCAGACTTGTACTCAAATACTGATGACGGGACTTGTTCAATAAATAGTCAAACTTCGTTTGCTAACGCTAGGGATCATAACGGTATTGGCGGTGGTCTTCAAACTAACATCTCTATTACAGGTGCTTTTGTCCTGGCAGGACGAGCTGCAACTAGGTCTGGTGGGGCTGCTTACTCAATATTTAGAGCGTTTATGTATTTTGATACTTCTGGTATTACAGGGACAGTAAGTTCTGCTAAAATAAAAATATTTGGAGCGAGCGCAAATGATGGTAGCGCTATAGCGGTAAAGAGCACGGCTTTTGGTGGAGATGGTGGAACAGCGTTAGCTTCTACAGATTTGAATAATATAGCTGGGTTTTCGGCTGGCAGTAGTTTAGATGGACTAGCAACTGATTATAGTTTGCCAATAACTACCACTGGTTATAGTACAAGTGGGTATAACGATTTTACTGGAACTGCTGACCTTAAGGCTGACATGAAAAATAATGACGTAGTGATAATCTGTTTTATGGATTACACTAATGATTATTTAAACTCTGCTTTAACCTCTAATCAAACTTTAAATTATGGGGCCTTTATGACTGACAACGCAGGCACAAGCAAAGATCCGTATATAGAATATACTTTGGCGGGGTATGGTAATGATGTTATGGGTGTTGCGTCAGCAAACGTAGGTAAAGTAAAAGGCGTAGCATCAGGTAGTATAGAAAAAATAATAGGAGCTTAAATAAATTATATTTGTGACATGAAAAACAAATCTTACCTACTGACACTTTTATTCTGGATGCTAACATCATATATGCTAGGTCAAGGAAGTTGGTTGGATGTGCAGATTCAAACAGATCAGTATGCTGGAGAAAACTCTTGGGAGATACTTAACGAAGAGTCTCAGGTTGTGGCCGTAAGCCCACCTCTTCAAAACAACACTTTGCAAAACCATATGGTGTTTTTACCATCGGGGGACTATGAGTTTGTGATGATGGATTCTTTTGGAGACGGTATATGCTGTAGTTTTGGAGAGGGGTGGTATAGGATAAGCAACACTTGCGGGTTAGATACAGCAGTATATGACTTTGATTTAGCACTAGACACCATACCTTTCACTCTTAATCCATGCATACCTCCTATCCCTGGGTGCACCAATCCCATTGCAAATAACTACAATCCTTGGGCTAATACTGATAACGGTAACTGTAATGTATTTGAGTGTGATTCTACGGAGACTCTTGTTTCTATGGATCTTACGTTAGATACATGGCCTGGCGAAACTGGATTTACATTGGTTAACATAGCTAACGGTCAACCATATGCACAGGTGATACCTGGTGAGTTTGATTTTGGGGATCAGTTAGTTACATACAGTTATGACTTTTGTGTTAGTCTAGGATTTGAATTAATATTGGTTGATGAGTTTGGTGACGGATTAAATGGGTATGCTTCAGGCGGTCAAGACGGAGCTTGCGTTATTACAGCCTGTGACACTGTGTTATGGGAGCTTGAGGATCTTGCGTTTACCACGTTTGATGATGGTAATACAATGTATTCAGGAGCTATATTCCCTGACCCGTGCCCGCCAGCACCTCTTATTTATGGGTGCATGGATGATGATTATGTAGACTACAATCCAGAAGCTGAGTTGCCAGATACTTGTGAAACCCTACACACCTGGGGGTGCACGAATCCTGAAGCATTAAACTATGATAGCACCGCAACTATAGCAGACCTTATAGGACCTTGTACTATACAGATTATTCTTGAAGATGATGCAGCTGACGGATGGGGTAATTCTACAATAGGTATGGTGCAGGGTGAGCAACAATGGTTATTTACTGTAGGTCCTGGGGAGTTTTTTCAATCGTGGGATATTGTATTAGACTCTGATGAAGAAGTTGATATATACTACTTCCAAGCTGGCAACCAACAGCAGTCATCTCAGGAGCTAGCCTTTCAAACACTTCATAACTCTGTGTATGTCCTTAACGAAGCTGGAGACACTTTATTGTCTGAAGGCAGTAACCCGTTTATAAACAACGGACAGAGCGCTCTTCAACCATTTACAGGTCCGAACTGGACGGTATATCACTTTACGCCGTATTGCGGAGACAGTTGTATACCTTATATATATGGTTGCACAGATGACGCTGCTTGTAACTACAGCCCTGAAGCTAACACAAATTCTGACTGCAATTATCCAGTAGAGTATTACGACTGCAATAACAGCTGTGTAAACGACTACGATGGTGATGGAGTATGTGACGAGTTAGAGATAGTTGGCTGTCAAGATCCTACAGCGTTTAATTATAATGCTTTAGCAACAGACGCTGGAGATTGTGTGCCAGTAATTTTTGGATGCACTGATCCCACACAGTTTAATTATAATGCAGAAGCAAATACAGACAACGGAGGGTGTGTTCCTTTTGTATATGGCTGCATGAATGTAGATGCGTTTAATTATAACGAAGATGCTAATACAGAATTAGAAGACTCTTGTATAGATATAGTAGCAGACTGTATGGACCCTGATGCGTTTAATTACAATGAGCTAGCTAATACATCTAATGAAGATTTATGTTTATACGATGCTGGGTGTGTAGGTGAGCCTGGTGTACCATATTGGTACAACGACGGGTGTTACGCATGGATTATAGATATAGATCCTTACTGTTGTGAAGTCGCTTGGGATGAAACCTGTGTTGATTTGTACTCTTACTGCGAGCAGGGTTGGCCACAAGGAGTGTATAATATACACGATGTATATAATGTATACCCTAACCCTATAAACAAAATATTAAATATACAGGCACCCTCTGAGTCTTTGACAAGCATTTACAATGTCTTTGGACAGATCGTAATAGAAAATACTATAAACAAAACAATAGACCTCTCACACCTTTCAAACGGTGTGTATGAGGTCGTTATACAACACAACTCTAGAATTATAAAAAAGAAAATTATAAAGTCATGAAAATAGATTGGATTAACAGCTGGAAGGCTGGCAACAAAAAAGAAAAGTATCATTTAGAATGGAGGTTAGGAACGGTTACTGTTCTAGAAATACGTTACGCAAAAAGGTTTAGATTTATGATTCTAAACTTTGGGTTCGAAGTGTAATGAAAAAAGAAAGGGATTTAACGATAATTACTTATGCTTTAATTATGGTTGTGGTATTTATACTAGGATCATCACTTGAAGCTAAAAGTCAAACGCTAAAAAAAACATTTAAGTTTGCTACATTTTACGCTGCTGTAAGTGGTGGTAATTCTGTAGCTGATGATAATCTTTATTCTGTTACAAACGGATTGCAGGCTGATATTATTGAAACCCCTTTTGATTACTCTCTTACTTTAGGCGTTAGGAAAATCGCAAGGTTTGGCTATGAAAACAGAGCCAACACTTTCTACAACGGCACCGAAAGATCTTACAGTGATGCAGCAAATGTCGGAAAGGTAAAAGGGTTTGAGTTCCTTTTCGAAGCCGACTGGCGTAGACAGCAAGGAAGGCAGTTCTTAGATCAAGACTACTTCTTGCGTTATGTAGCAAAAAATTGGATAGCTAAAGCTGAGTACTTACAAGACGGTTTTGCTGATGTAGAATACTTTGAAGGTTCTCAAAGGTTTAGATTAAATGTAAACAGTAAACTTAGTTTTAATATTGGTGTAGCACAGCGTATATCAGAGCCCTATGGATACAACCCTTTGGATGAATGGGTGTTGCCTAACGGTAACTTACACTATACAAGCCTTGCTTTACAAGAAGGATATACTGTTGATGTTCAGGCTGAAGAATACTTTACTCCCAGCGGAGAGCTTATAGCTAACAGTTCTGACGTTTGGGAACAAGTTGTTGTTCCTCAAGTCATAGACGATTACGTAGATCGTAAGCGTAGTGAACTACCTAGTCAATGGAACTACTCTGTTGTTTTAGGTTACGACTATTATCAGTTTACAAAGGACTTTTGGCTGCATTCTTGGGTTAGCGTAATGCCATATCACTTAAACACAGAGGGTGAATATTCTTATTTCGAAACCACTAACGGAGAGCAATGGATCGATTACGGTGCAGGCCTTATCTTTGGGTGGAGATTAAACAAGAGTCTTGGTGTTTTCTTGGAGGGTAAATACAATAAGTATTGGAACCGAGAATGGCATGACTTTTCTGTCGGACTAAACTATGTAATACTGTAATGGCTAAACAAATTGGAGAGGATACTAAAGTAACACTAGACCTAAAAACAATAGGCATGGGTGTAGCGGGGCTAGCAGCTCTTATAGGAATGTGGTTTGCTTTGCAAGCTGATATAGCTTTAGCTATGGAGCTACCAGAACCAACAGATCCAGAGATTACTCGTATGGAGTTTGATATGAAAGATCAACTTGTCCGCCAAACAATTATGACAACTCAAGAAGATGTGTCTGAATTAAAAGAAGATTTAGACCGCATCGAAGAAAAAATAGATAAACTGAAATGATGAATAATGAAAACTGCTCTACTGTTTGTATTATCGCTTCTATCCTTGTTAATGGTGGTGCATGTATCTCCTCTGGAGAGTGCCCCAGAAATTAATCAAGACGGCATATGTGTTGCTGAGTTTAACGCTTCGTTTAACTCTCAGAACAGTGTGCCTTGGATAGAAAAATTAAACGACTGCACAACAACTCGTGTAGACATTGCAGATGCTCCAGAGTTACAAATGGAGCACAAGATCGTCGTGGTACCAACAATCGTTGTGTTCAACAACGGAGAGGAGGTGGATCGCTTCCAGGCGAATATTATGATGACGATGGAGGTAAACAAGTCTGACGTTCAAGGTGCTATTGATGAAATTATAATGAGCGACTTCTGATGGCTATAAAAGACAAGTTAAAAAAGCTTGGGCTTAAAGGAGTTAACAAACCAAAGCTCACAAGAAATCACTCTACAAAAAAAGCTGTAGTTCTTTCTACGATAGGACCTGGGCAAGAGGGAGGAAAGGTAGTACGTTTTGGTGATCAGAAGATGGGGAACAACTACAGCCCTGAAGCACGAAAAGCTTTTAAGAGTAGACACGCAAAAAATATTAAACGTAAAGGTAGTGCCGCATATTGGGCTAATAGATTTTTATGGAAAGCAGGGGGGCACAGCAAAAGTCCGCCGAAGAGTCAGAAGAAGACATTCGGTAAAAAATAAGATTTCCTAGATTCCCTATATTTGCACTATATAAAAGAAGAAATTAAAATAAGATGGCGACACTAACACCGACTTTATCATTTTCAAGTTCAGACACCTCATCAGATACTCTGAGTTTTTCTGTCTCTACTAACTTAACTGTAACAGCTCCTACGATTGATGTTGCCAGAACAAGTATTGCTACAGGCTCTGCGCAAGCATTGATTGCATCAAACAGCGCTTTTTCACATGTATATATAAAAGTTGTTTCTGGGGCTAACAGCACGGACTTTTTGCAAGTAAAGATTGACGGCAACGTAGTGTTTAAAATTAGAGTTGGAGAGTTTGCTTTCTTCCCATTGTATAACGCTTTAGCTATTACAGCTGAATCATACGGAGGAGCGACATCTGTTGAATATGGATTTTGGTCTATTTAATAATTAAGAAACTATGGGATACTCACTTATAAAATTAACACCAAATACAAAGGCTGCTGAAATGGTTGCTGGTGATGTATTATTTGATTCAACAGAAGTTGTACTTCCAGCTCATGCGTGTAAGCTAGTTAGTGTTACAATAGTTGATTATGAAAAAAAATTAACAGCAGACGATGTTGCTGTTTTGTTTCATCATGACAATGCTGGGGGAACTTTTGGTGCTTCAGGTGCTGCTGAAGCTTTATCTGTTGCTAATGCTGTACTAAATCAACCTATCGCTGTTGTACGTTGCAATAGTGAGGCTGAAGGATCGTTTGCTAACTTCGGTGTATTAAATAATAATGCAGGTGATAGTGTAGAGCATTCTGCTCAGTCGGGACCAGTAATTTTATCTAAAGACAAAAGTGATGACAAACTGTTTGTAATGGCTAGGGTAGTTTCTATTTCAACAGCAGGGACTATGGGAGGAACAAATGCTGATGGAGGTGACTTGGCTGTGTACTTGGGATTCGAGTACTAGAATGTATATAAATAAATTTAATATAATATGAATAAAGATTTAGAAGAAGCAATGGCGTCGGCTGGCTTCGCTATTAGCGATGAGCCGCCTACGCAAGAAGCTCCTACACAGGAGCCGCAAGAAACCGAGGCTCAGGCACAACCTGACGCTGAGGTTTCAACACCTACCCCAGAGCCTCAACCAGAAGCTCAACAGGTAGAAACCCCACAGGCCGAACAGCCTGTACAACAGGAAGCGAAAGCAGAAGATGTAAATGTAGACCAAGAGGTTCTTCAATTCCTAAGCGAAAGGCTGGGTAAAGACTTCGATAGTTTTGATTCTATTTCTGAAGCTATTTCTTATAAACCCGTAGAAATTGATGAGCGTGTAGCAGCGATCAACAAGTTCGTCGTAGAAACTGGTAGAACACCAGAGGAGTGGTATAGATACCAATCATTAGATCCATCCGAAATGGATGAGATGTCCTTAGTGCGTTTGCAAGTTTCTTCTGAAAACCCTAGTCTTACATCTGACGATGTGGCTCTGTTACTTAAAAACAAGTATAAGCTAGACCAGGATTTTCATAGTGAAGACGAAATAAAGTTGTCTAAGCTTCAGCTTAAGATGGATGCGGAAAAAGCTCGTAAATCTGTTACAGAATTAAGATCTTCATACGAAGCTCCTGCAACAGAAACGGGCAACATGGATAGTCCTATTGATGAGGATTGGGTTAACAGCATGTCTGCTAGAACAAAAAACTTCGGTTATCTAGAGTTCGACCTACCAGGAAACGAAACGTTTAAATTTGGTATTGACGACAACTATAGAAAGCAGCTTGTACAAAAAAACTCAAAGCTTGATGAGTACTTCAACGATTACGTAAGTGATTCTGGAGATTGGGATTTTGATAAGCTCAATGCACATAGAGCTCTTGTAGACAATATCGACGGTATCATTTCGTCAATCTATAACCAAGGATTGAGTGACGGTACAAAAGGTGTTGTAGCACAAGCAGCAAATGTTGATGCGAGCAGACCAAATGTCAATCAACAACCAGATCAAAGAAGTAAAGTTGAAGAACAATTATTAAACGCACTCGGAGGTAGCACTGGCATGACATTTAAAGTATAACTACAAAAATTGTAAATCATGGCTATTTCACAAAATACAGGTACATTTGGTAGCGCCCCTAAAGGCCTTAACAATAACCTATATGTATTAAATGATCCAACGAAGTATACTTCGTTGTACGACTTCATTGATGAAGTCAACGCCCCAGACGTACGTGCTAAACTATCGAAGTCTTTCGGTAATCAAGGCATCTCTGGATTTTTAAAAATGACTGGTGCTATTTCAAGTAACGGTACTGCTGACGAAGTTCAGTACTACGAAGAAGCTCGTCTACACCAGGCACAAAGAGGTACTGTTGTTAGTTCTTTAGAGGACGACAACTCTACTACAGACTCTTCAGGAGCTCTAGGTGATATCACTGGTGGTATTACTTTCGGTACTGTTGTTGCTGCTGACGGATCTTTTACTGACGCTTCTAGTGTTCAGCTTATTGTTCGTGAAGGAGATATTATCCTTATGAATGGAGTTGATAGATTAATCGTTGTTGGTTCTAACGCTGCAGGTGCTGCTATTGCTTCAGGCTCTACAACTTTCCATGCTAAGCCACTTGTAGGCTCAGCTCCTATTGCTCCTACCGTAACGGTAACAGTTGGTGATGTTCTTGATATGCCTATTATTGGCAACATGTTTAACCAAGGAACAGATCAGCCAGGTCGTTTTGTTGAGTCAAACGTTGTTAAAAGAACTAATCCTTACGCTATCGTAAAGGAGTCTTTCGAGGTTTCTGGATCACAAGCTACTAACATTGGCTATATCGATGTAGGTGGTGGTGATTTCCGTTACTACATCAAGGGTGAAATGGATACTCGTCAGCGCTTTATGGATAAGCGTGAGATGGTAATGCTTCTTGGACAAAAGGCTACGAACAGTGATGCTGATGCTGGACTTCCAAAAACTAACTCTGGAGGATTTGATGCTAACGTTGCTGGTACTGAGGGGTACTTCTCAGCACTAGAAGATCGTGGTATGGTGACTTCAGACCTTCTTGGAGCTTCTGGTATGACTGACCTTGATGCTTTAATTAAGGAGATGGATAAGAACGGATGTCCTGCTGAATACGCTGTTTACTCAGCTACTCGCCAAGACCTTCTTCTTGATGATATGATTGCTGGCGCTGGTGCTGGTGGTACTGTTACTTCTGGTGTTGCTGCTAGCTACGGAGCTTTCAACAATGATAGAGACATGGCTCTAAACTTAGGTTTTAAGTCTTTCTCTCGTGGAGGATACACGTTCCACAAGAACAGCTTTAAGCTTCTTAACGATCCAACACTTCTTGGTAATGACGACGTTCACAACAGACTAGCTGCTGGTGTAATGATTCCTCTTGCTAACGTAGTAGATCCACGTTCAGGTGAAAGAGCTCCTGCTCTAGAAATGAACTTTAAGGCTGCTGGCGGTTACAACCGTGAGATGGAGCACTGGGTAACTGGTGGTGGCGTTCTTGGTTTTACTAACGATACTCAAGACATCGCTAAGTTCCACTACCGTTCAGAATGTTGTCTTGTTACAAGATCTGCTAACCAGCACGTTCTTCTTCAAGGAACTGTTTAACTTTTAACAAATAGAAAAAATGGATAAATATTTATATTTTAACGCTGCTGCCGACGACGCTGTTTGTCTTCCGCATTCAGCCCTAAAGTCAATAAGTCACAACGAAGCAAACCACGTTGTTTTTGAATTTCTTACTGATGACGTAAACGGTAACACTGTTATTACAGTTGAAACTGCTGTTAATAAGGAGAAGGAGTTTATCGATGATGTAACTACTCGTATTGCAAAGAGTCGTGATGCTTTTGTTGAAATCGCTAACGATGAAGATGAAAGATACGCTTCTAGCAATCACGGAACTTCGGGTTCTTGTGTTGATCCTATCGGCAGAGATGTTGGTATACGTAAGAAAGTTGTAGATATAGTTGCTCAGACAACGGTTTTAACCGCTGCTGATTCAGGTACTGTTTTTACAGTAAATGTTGGCTCTAACGCTGCGACTACTATTACGTTACCTACTATTACTGCTACTAATATCGGTACTTACTATGAGTTCTTTGTAAACACAGAGAATACTGGAGGTATCGATATCTTAACTGCTACAACGCATGATACTTCTGGTGACGTGTTCTTTGGAGCTCTCGGCATAGCAGCTAACGTTGCAGACAGTGGAGCTGTTTCAAGCGTGATTACTGCTGCTGATGTAAACCAAATCAATCTAACTGGAGCTCTAGCAGATTCAGGAGGTGAGGTTGGTAGTTTTGTGCGATGTATTGCTGTAAGCTTTTCATCTGCAGGACACAGCCAATGGCAAGTAGACGGAACTGTAGGAACAGACGATAACGACAACGCAGGTACTGCTCTATTTATTGATAGAGACTAATAACTGTATATGCTACTATAAGAAAGGGGGAGGGAATGGCTCTCCCCACTTTCCTTTTACTTTAATATTATTTAATTATGACACAAGAAAAAACTACGGCACAACGAGGCCGTCCAATAACTCGTAAAGAGACTAGCCCTGCTCCAGAGGCAGCGCCAAAGAAAGCTGTAAAAGCTAAGAAGTCTACTATCAAAAGAACGCTTCCTGACGAGCAGAAATTGCCTAAGCTTTATCAAACTATTAACGGTAGAGGTGGTGTATATTTTAAACTTAAAGCAAGTAGATTAACAGTTTATGATAAAGAAACTGGGCAAAGAAGATCTATTAGATACTGTCCAGGAGAGCCATCTATTTATGTAGATGAGCAGTCTGATCAAGCTATTCGAGAGCATGTAATTTTTAGAAATAAAATGCTTTTTGTTAAACCAGATCAACCAAACTTAATTGAGTATTTAGATAAACACCCAGACAATCAAGCTAATGGTGGAGGTGCTTTTGAGTTGATAGATAAAACTGTAGATGTAGAAAAAGAAATAGAAGACGAGTTCTTAGTTCACGACGCTATATCTTTAATCAAAGCTAGACCTATAGAGGAGCTACTACCTGTAGCTATGTCTTTGAAAATCAATACGAATCAAAAAGACTTGCAGCTTAAAAGAGCTCTGGTATTATACGCTAAGAAAAAGCCACAAACGTTTATTGAGATGTTCGATAACCCACTTGTTCACGCACGAACTAGCGTTATGCAAGCAATGGACTTTCAAATCATATCAGAAAAAAAGGGAGTTATTGTTTGGTCAGATACAGGAAAACTCGTAGTTTCGGTACCTGTAGGACAAGATGCAATTGACACGATGACACGCTTTTGCTTGACAGATAAAGGTTCATCTGTTCTCAATGAAATAAACAGGCAGCTCGAAGAGATTGCTTAAATACATTTCACAAACTCATAGCTGAGGGTAAAAGGGGGCACTGCCCCCTTTTTCTTATATTTGCCATACAACTATAAATCTAATGGCAAGCGTAAGAGAGGTATATAACGCATTAAGCGATTTAGCTAACAAAGATGAGCGAGGGTTTGTTACTCCTACGGAGTTCAACTCTTTTGCCCCTATAGCACAACAGAATATATTTAATAAGTTATTTCAAGAGCTTACTAATGTGGAGGCTCTACGTAAAAGAAACGTAGATCCCGCAAGAGATAAGTCTAGAAGTAAGCAGATTAAAGAAGACCTTGCTGTCTTTTCTGTACAGTCAAACATCGCTAAGGCAAGTGGATCGTTTGCTAAGCCTGACGACTTTGCTAGACTGATTAGTCTTAAGACATTTGGTGATGTAGTGCTTGACGTAACAAACTCTGTTATGATAGACTCAGTGTACGATGAGGAGAAGATCGACAGAATACTTTTAAGCAGCCTTTCGGCACCGACTAGAACAAAGCCTGTTGCGCTTGTAAGGGATACAATAACTGTATTCCCGACAAGCGTAAACAGAATTACAATGCGCTACTATAAGCAGCCAGAGGGGTTGAGCCCCACTACTGGAGCAAGAACTGTAGCTCTTCCTATGTTTGGGTTTACTCTATCAAATGGTAAAGAAGCTTACAACGCTGCTACGTCAGTAGACTTTGAGCTACCAGAGCACTACACTTCTGAGTTGGTTGTAGAAATGGGTAAACTTATAGGGGTAAACCTTCGTGATAGAGATGTATATGCATATGCTACAGGAGGACAATCAACACAACAAAGACGATAAGAGATGGCAAGAAATTTAGTTACAGTAGATCAAGTAGTCAATGACTTTGTTCTTACGCTAGAGGGTGATGATTACGCAAACAACGCCTCCGACACTCTTATTCACAACTATGCCTTGCGTGGTATTAGGGAGATGGGTTTTGATTTACTTCAAAGAATACGCTCTATAAAACTTACAGCAGGATCTAACAATACTGTTGAACTGCCAGATGATTTTGTAGACTTAGTAAAAGTAGGTATTGTAGGTAGCGACGGGTTGGTGCATGTGTTTGGAGAAAACAAAAACATAAACTACTCTCAAGCTTACAAAACTGATGCTGCAGGGAACTCTATAGATAGTGATGGGGACGGGGTGTTTGATAGGGTAGACTCCAAAGGTGGGGTAGCTACTGGAGGGGTGTTTGGTGCAGATGACTTCATTGTATTCTCTAACTACATATACCAAAACAACATAGGTCAGATCTACGGTTTAGGTGGTGGGTTTTACGAAGGCGAGTATAGGCTTAACCTAGACCAAAACAGAATAGAGTTTTCTTCGAACAGTAGTGTTAACGAAATAGTAATAGAATATATTGCTGACGAAGCTAGATCGATAAACCCTACGGTACATATCCAGGCTGAAGAAGCTCTCAGAGCATATATCTACTTTAGGATTATAGAAAGAAAGAGTAGCGTTCCTATGGCTGAGAAGTCTAGGGCTCGCTCAGAGTACTATAACGAGCGTAGAAAAGCTAACGCTAGGTTAAAGTCGTTTGCTAAAGAAGAGGCTCTTAAAACTATTCGTAAGAACTTTAAACAATCACCTAAGTATTAATGGCTATTGATAAACTAATACCTCAATACCTTAATAAGGATGAGGACGCTAGACTTATTAAAGGAGTGGAGATGTCAGACGCACTTAACGTGCGTGTATCTCATGAGTCGGATGGCGATCAAGGTATATTAAAAAATGTTCTTGGTAATACTGCTATAGCCCCAAATTCTGATGCGGATGCAATCCCTACAGGATCGGGGTTTGATGGTATAAACGTTACTATAGGAACTGTTGCTAGTGAAAAGGGTAAGTGTATATACTTTTTTATATGTAATCTCGGTGGTGCTCACGGGATATATCAGTATAAGCACACCACTAATACATACTTTAAAGTTTATGAAAACAGCGCATTAAACTTTAACTACCTTGATTTCGTAAAGGCTGATGTAGTAATAAATCAGTTTGGGGAGCACCTTCTGTACTTTACGGATAATAGAAACGAGCCACGTAAAATAAACGCAACAAGAGCTTTAGAAGGTGGGTATAGCGCAAATATAGACGCAGCTGCTAGCGCAGAGTTGTTCCTTACTGTGTGTAAGCAACCGCCACAAACGCCTCCTACATTTACGTTTGTTAATGACGAAACATTAAAAGCAAATAGCTTAAAAGAAAACATTTTCCAATTTACTTATCAGTATGTGTATGACGATGGAGAGGTAAGCGCTCTTTCTATGTATTCAGAAGCTGCTGTAAGTCAGACGCATTTATATTTTACTTCTACCGCATCTACGTTTTTAGGAGAGTTAAACAACGCTATAGACTTAAACTTAATAGGTTCAGATGGGCCAGTTAGGAAATTAAGAATTTTTGCTAGAAAAAACAACGAAGGTGCTTTTGTAAGGATTGGAGAAATTGATAACTCTGGGCTTACAGCTCCTCATATATTTAGATTTGTTAATGACGGAGTGTATACTTTTGCTCCAGATCAAGAGGTTAATAAATTATTTGATGCTGTTCCAAGGAAAGCTTTTGCTCAAGCTTTCAGCAATAACAGAATTTTTTACGGTAATTACCTTGAAGGTTTTGACAATATAACTACTAAGGTTTTACCTTTTCCTTTATACTTCCCTTCTTTTTTAGCAGGTCAAAACAATAGTAATATCGACATTGCTGGAGGAATAGCTCTTATTGTAAATTTTTCTAGTAACGCTACAACGACTGATGCAGGCGCTCCTATTATATTTTTTGAGTCTGAAAGCGTAGCTCTTGGTGCGCAAAATATAGTTAACTATTGGCACGCTTGGCATGGTGTAACGCAAAACTTAGCTGCACAAACAATTCCAGGTCCTAATAACGACTTTAACGGTCAAAATATATTTTCTGCACAGCCCAATCTAGTACATACTTTTGAAGAAAATACAGACGGAGTGCATTTTGATATTGATCTAAGTGAGGTGGATCTTTCAAACACAGCTCCAGGAACGATTAGTGCAAACGTCACTTTAGCGTGTAGTGAGTTTATGATAGCCACTCATGGGGGAGCATCAAATATGGGATTTGAAACTGATTTAAATGTAAGTTTTGGAAACAATGGTGTTATTAATGTTAGCGAAGCTGTTACCTATTTAGACCCAAGCTCTGCTAGAGGAAATATAAATAACCTTTGGCCCAGCAGTAATGTAACTTTTACTATACAAGCTCCTTACGATGGATCGGCTACTACAGCACAAGAGTTTTCTGATATACTACTTGCAGCATTAGTTGGACAAACAGCAATAGTTTCTGTGCAAAGTCCTGATGAATTTGAATTTGCTGATTCGTACCCTACAGTTAGTCATACTCATGCATTTTCTGGCGCTAGTACTATGGTTCAAACAGAGTTGCCTCCTGGGGATTACCCTAGTGCTATACAAGATATGGATAGAATGTGGCTTTGGTTACAAGGGCTATTAACTTTTAGAATAGACTCTGGAACATTTATAGCTGGCAGTGATGCCGTTAGATGTAAAGTAAAAATGATCAATGCTAGCTTAAATGCATGGCAAGGTAAAGCTGATAGAAATGCATCAAGTTTAAGTCCACTTGCCTATCATGATAATGTTTTTGTTCCAGAGGGCGTAGATTCTGATTTTGGCGTGAGTGTTTTCGAAGCATATGTAGCCCCATCAACTGCTTTATTTAACAATAATGCTACTATAAAATATGCTGTTTACAACGAGGGTCAAATAGGTATAGAACTAGGTTTTGGACAAACCAATGGTTTTGGACAAACTCTTGCTGACAACCAAAGCGGTGATAATGAACTTACTACTTACTGGAGAAATTATAGGGTTATTAATGGGGACGTAACTATAATTCAAGAAGGTAGCGATCCTCTACAGTCTTATAAAGCTGGTGCTACACATGAGTTTGGTATTGTTTATTATGATCATAGAAACAGGTGCTCTGGAGTTCAGCCTATAGATAACGTTAACGTAGCGCATTTTGGAAATGTAGATAGATTTGGAAACGAAGGCCCTACAAAAATAGATTTAAAAATACTTCACGACCCTCCTTATTGGGCGACTAAATGGGCTCCAGTATATACATTAAACACAACGTACGAATCAATTCTTCAATTTTCTGTAGCAGAAGCAGCTTTAGGAACAACAACCGAGTTTGCAGGAGGGGTATATGCTACTAGTACGGAGCGTATTACTGAAGGGTTAGATGATGTTCTTACCTCTCAAATATATTTATCTTTTAGGCCTTTAGAGGGAAAGGTTAATTCGTATAAAGAATTAAAAGGATCAAATAAAAGCTATGAATATGTAGAAGGTGATGTATTAAGGGTTATGCAATTTAGAGATGCAACTAACGCCGTGCAATACCCAATGCATGAGTTTAAAATAACATCGTATAAGTTTTACTCAGACGATGAAAAGAACCCGATAAAATTAAGCGATGTTGGTCTGTCCACACAAGAGGATGAAAAAGCATACAGACGAACAGGTTGGTGGTTGACTATACAGGATAACAATATTGAAGGGTTTACGAGAAATAATGTTATTACTGGTGAAGACTTTTTTAGTCAACGTTGTGTAGTAGAAATTTTTAGACCTAAAAAAAGTGTAGAAGAAAGAGTGTACTACGAGACTGGAAAAGTCTTTGATATTGTAGAGGTAAATGGAGAAAGAACACATGCTGGCGATAGAAGTAATTCTGTAGCTAACTCTTTCGTAATAAATTCACTTTCTTCTAATTCTTTTGTTAGTAGCGAAAAACTTTTTGTAGGAGATACAATAACAACAAATCTTAATTCTGTTTTTGGATTTATCATGATAGCTGCAATTTTACCTTTAGGAAATGGCTTTTTTCGATACACCGTGCATGAATTTACTCCTTTAAATAATGTTCAGCAAGGAGTAACTTATCAGCTTGCTGTTAGTGATGATAGTATTTTTTATGGATCCGTTACTTTAGAGCAAGGAGACGTTTACTATAGGTTAAGAGAAATGTTATTTAACCCAACCAGCTTAACAGATTCTGGCGGACCTGGCTATGGAGGATTTTCAAACGTAGTTAGTCACTACTACGATCCGACGAACATAGATGTTCAAGAGTATGACACTGTTTTTATAGAAGATCAAAGCGCAAACGATTTCTTTGATTCTAAAGCTGTAGACATAGGTAGGGCTCACATAGAAATGCCTGACACTGGAGAGGTGCAAAGAATAGCTTCTGTAACATATAGTGACGTAACGCCTGCTGATTCTTTGAGGAATTTTTACTCAAGCTTTAATCCGTCTTTATTCCCATTCAAAGACTACAATACCTCACATGGGTCTATATGTTATCTTATAGATCAGAACGAAACGATAATGGTGCTTCAAGAAAACAAAATTGTAAGCACCCCTGTAGGTAGAACTTTAATACAAGATGCAGGTGGCGGCCAATTAGTAACTTCGGTGGATGTGTTAGGTACAGACACCTACTACGCAGGAGACTATGGCCCAGGTATGCAGCCAGAAAGTGTTAAAACCGCTTTAGGTAAAATTTATTTTGCGGACGTTTCTAGTGGAGTTGTAGTAGAAATTAGTGGTAAAGGCCTTAAGGCTATAAGCTCTGCTAGTATGGAGTCTTATTTTTCTAATAGGTTTTCTGAGCTTTCATCATTATCACAATCTTTAAAACTCCGTGGAGGATACGATCCAGATAATGATGAATACATTTTAACTGTTCTTGATATTCACTCTGCTAGGGTTAGCGTTCCTGCCGAAAATGGTGGGACATTAAGCACTGTGCAGAAATCTACTATTTCTACAGCGTCACAATCAAACACTACTTTTAGTGATGGATTGGTAGATGTGGTTTATAAAAAGGGAGGTCAAAATACATGGGAGCTTTGTGCAGATAAATTTCAATTAGACTCGTCTAATTGGGAAAACTCTGGTAATGGCGTTGTGTTTTTAGATAAGTTAGGGGAAAAAGGCAGTGCATATGTAGATACTTCTTATAGAGCAAGCACAAGTTCTATAAGCGTAAAGTTTATGACAGGCAATGGAGCTTTAATAGGATATGGTTCTTTATCTTTAAAAGACAATTCTATAGATATCCCGTCAACTGTAATAAAACAATCTGACGGTAGCTCTGTAAATGTAACCGTTACAGGTACAGATAATCATGTGAGCCCAGAAACTATAGCTTACTCTACAAAAAATGAATTTTGGTTAACGTTTTATTCTTTCCGTGGAGATCTGTATGAGCACTTGCATAACAGATTCTTTTCTTTCCGATTAGGCCAGATGTATAGACACAATGTAAATGAAACTAGAAATAATTTTTACGGGGTTCAATATTCTTCTACTTTAAATATGATATCAAGGGCTAATCCTAGCGATGTAAAAGTATATGACGCTATGAGTTTAGAGGGAAATTCTTCTTGGAGCGCTGTGGTGTCTAATACAGAACAAACTACAGGTACTATGGCTTCGACAGAGTTTGAAGAACGAGAGGGTATGTACTACAGACAAATAGAAAAAGACGCTACAGCAAATTCTACAAACAATACATCTCATAAAGTTGTGTTAGGTCAGGTTGCATCTGTTAGTGGATCTACTGTAACATTTACTTCAAAAATTAGTAACTTGCCGTTTGGAATTGGAGACACTTTGTTTAAATTAGAAAGTTCATCAGAAACAAGCCTTAGCGTTACTCTTTCTTCTGTATCAGGAAGGAAGGAAATTACTGCTAGTGGTACTGTTTCCAACCTGTCTGCAGGAGATACAGTTATGGCTGTATCAACAGCAAGTATTAACGGAGATAAAATGAGAGACTATCATGCTCAAGTTGCTTTGACAAATACAGCTACTACACCAGTAGAGTTGTTTGCTGTAAACATGGTGTACAAGTCTTCTCCTTTACACAACAACTCATCTATTCAATCACAAGATAAAAAGTAAAAAATGAGTAATGTTGATTATAGTTACGGAGATTCAGGCACTTATTCTACAGCAGAAGGTGTAACTTACGTAGAGGGTGAGCAACAAAATACTTTATATGGACAAGAAATAGGAAAAAAAAGAAATATGAGTGGAATAACACAAGGGCAAGCAGAGGCATTAGCAGGGGGAGCTGCAGGAGCAGGGCAACTTGTTGGGGGTATTGCTGGCATGATGAATCAAGGGCAGTTAGAGGCGGATGCTACAGCTTCTTTAGAGGCAGCATTAGCAGAATTACGTGAAGCTCGTGCAAGTCAACCGTCTTTATCTACACCATCAGCTTACTACGAGGGCGTAAAAGGAGCGTATGATCAAAGGCTTTTGCAGATGAGGATGGATGACATAAATAGATCATTAGCTACTACAGCGCAAGCTGCTACACAGTTTGGTGCTAGGGGGTTAGGTGCTTTACCTGGAGCTGTAGCGCAAGCGCAAAGGTCGCAAAGGGAAGAGGTTCTTACTCAGCAGAAACTTCAGTCTCAAGCTCTTATGCAATTAGGGGGTGCTCAAGAAAGAGAAACACAATTAAGAGAGGCTCGTAGTGCGAGAGATTTAGAGTATGGATACGACGCTAAAGCTTTAGGTGAGGCAAGGGTAGCCCAAGCCGATCAGCAAAGAATACAAAACTTTGCTAACGTAGCTAGTGGTGTTGGCGGTATTGCTGGTTCAGCTGTAGGGCTTAATATGGAAGACGGAGGTATGGTGGGTTACAGAGTAGGTGGTAAAACTAAAGAAGCTCCATTTGTTACAGAAGGTGAGTTTGATCACGACACAAACAAAAAAGCTGTTGTCGATGAGGAAAGCGGAGTAAAGGAAGCAGAGCTTACTGGGGGAGAGTATGTGTTTAACCCAAAGCAGTCTGAAAGATTGTTTGAATTAGCACAAAAAGGTGACACTCCGTTGCATAAGTATTTATTAAAATTATTACTAAGATTCGAGAAAGATGTCTGAACAAGGTACACGATTTAAAACAGGGTTTTTAGCACCCAATTTAGACTACGGAGCTATCGGTCAAGGTGTAGCAGCTTCGTTTGCTAACCCTATTCTTGCTGTAGCTCAAGAAAGAGCTGCGCAAAGGGACGCTAAGATGAAGGCATTAAATCCAATGGGTGCTGCAGGAGAGGCTGTACCAGGACAGATCAATCAAAAGTATCAGGGTGCAGCACAATTGGCTTTGGACATATATCAAGAGGCTGCTACAAATTTTGAGTTAGACCCTAGCGGTGATAACGAAGCGGCTTTTGCACAGGCTAAAAATCAATACTTAAGCATTGTTGAAGACGCTAAGTTTGGGACACAGTTTATAGCTAAGAAGACTGCTGAAATAAAAGGCAACACTGAGCTTGCTGAGCAAGGTCTTTTAGAGTCTAACATAAATGCTATTAACGAGTATGCTGTGCCTCCTGTATATACAAGGCAGGGTAACGTAGTTATGGTTGGGCAAGGTGTTGACGCAAAAGATTATTTTACTTCAGGCATAACGGCATCCAATGCAGACAACTTGTTTTACGAAACAGGATCTATAGTAGGGGATTATAAGTTTTTAGGTAGTGCAGTAGGTAAAGAAGTTTTTAACTCGCAGTTTGCTACTAAAAAAGGCTTAAGCGCCTCGCAAGGTGGATATCAAGAGACGCAAATTGTACCAAATATTAGCCAACCTGTTGTTGTCGGCTTTGACGAGGAGGGTTTTTCTGCAGACGTAGCAGATCAGTACAATGTATTTGCTAGCAACAACCGTACTATGTGGAACGCCTCTGCTATGGAGGGGTATAAGTTTATGTACGCAGGCAATAGAGACTTGCAGTCTGGAGATTTAAATGCTATAAACAACACGATGCACCCAGAGCTGTTTAGCTTAAGAAACAGTAAGGGTGTCTCTATATCTAAAGTTACAGGCTTTGAAACTGACGGGACTCCTATATATGCTCTAAGCACAGAAGATATAGAAGCAGGTATTGCAAGCGGTGATATGCAGTTTATTGACGCTGCAACTGGACAGCCCGCAAGTCTTCCTTCAGGTATAACCATGGATGAAATAAACAACTTTAGAAACGGAGAGACTGTCCATGCAAGAGAATACTACAATACTATACGTGGTCAGTTCCCTCAGGTAGACGAAGATGCTGTAGCAGAAATGCTATCGGGGGCGACGACAGGTCCTACTGGTCTTACTAGAACAATATTTACAGCGTATAATACTGATGATCAACCAGCTGCGGATTCTACTTTAGTTAATGCATATCCAAACATGACTGTAGGTAGTATAGCTAGTGGCGGAAACTTTAAATCTGTAACAGTAAGTAACGTTGGTATAGACGTAGAAAAAGCTATTATAGATTTATCTACAGGGCAAGTGATAGGTTATAAGATTGCTAAAGATCAAGAGCTTATAGATAGATTACAGAGTATGCAAGGCCGTACACAAAGCCAAACAGATTTGTTAGCGCTGCTTACGGAAGAGGCTGATATATACGTAAACTCTGAAACAGACAGCGCTGCATTTAATAACATAAAGCAGCAGCTAGAAGGACAGGAAAGGACAGGTAAGGCTTCTACATACAACACTTTACTAGGTCAAGCTATGAGTCAGCTTGGCCCTATCCTTCAACAGCAAAATCAAAGCCAATCAAATCAAAACATAAACAACTTAAACCAAGGAGCTGGAGGAGCAAATCCTTTAGAAGAAGGAGGTGTAATTCCTGGAGGGACCAATGGTGATGACGAGACAAACGGTGATCAAAAAAAAAAGAACGGTGATCAGAAGACAAAGTATGATCCTGTCTCAGGAAAAATGGTTCCAGTAGAAGAAGAAAAGGAAAAGTTAGAAACTGTTGTAAATCCTAACTTAAGGTATGATCCTGTAAGTAATACAATGGTGCAGATAACTAGCCTTGCGCAAGCGAAGGAAGAAACTATAGAAAAACTACCAGCTATAGAGGCAACTCCTATAGACACTGACGTTCAAGAACCAAGCCTTCTTGCTCAAATAGTTTCTTATAACGAGCCTACAAGGAAAGAAAAAAGAAAAGCAAAAAGGAGTCGTAAAAGAGACGATAAAGACATAGCTAGGATGACTAAGGAAGCAGGGGGGCAGGAAGTTATTGATGAGTTTAAGCAAGAGTTCGAGGAAACTTTAGCAGAGCAAATCGCTTTAAACGCTGAAAATAAGAAAGCTGAAATTGAAGCTGAGGCAAATCGTGTTGCAGAAGGTAAGGCTAACGTTTCTTTTGCAATGGAAAACGCTGCATTTGAAATTGGTGAGTTTGAAGAAGAAAATTTCTTAGATGGACTTGTGCCTAATCCGTTTAACCCTGTAAACAAAGATGTTTATGACGCAACAGGTTTCTTAAGTACAGATTCAGAGGCCTATGAGTATAACTTAGCTAATTTTGTACTGCGATTTGGTATGCCAGGAAAAGGTACTGAGCACTACGAAGCTGCGCAAGCTCTTGATATGAGAGAGTTTGGTGTATTAAAACCTGAGTTTGTAGCAACTATGCCAAATACAGCAGAGTTAATTAATAGAAATGCTCCGCTAAGTCAACACGTAAACTTTAACGATCCTAAAGAAGATCAAGCTTTAGCTTTATTTACTAATAAGTATGACTACCAAGCTACAGAGGCTGACATTCAAGAAAAGATAGAGGAGATGTTCAGAACGGTATTAGTGGACGATCCTGAAAACCCTCGTTATACTGAAGAAGGATTTGTTAAATACTGGAGTGGTCAAATGGTGAAAATTGAAAATAAGAGGAAGCAAAAAACAAAAATTATTGAAACAAGTACTAATGAATACAATAGAGTAAAAGCTTTATATGAAGCTGAAACAGATGGCGCTCAGAAAGAAATGCTTAAATCAGCTATGGACATGGCTAAGGCAACAATGAATACAGCTAAAAATACAGAGATAGATCCTGTACCAGCTTGGTGCGCAGCCTGGCTTGGTAGCCTTGTATTAGAGGTAGATCCAACCCAAGACTTAGAAAGCGACAAAGGAACTCAAGGCGATAGAGAGGGGGCTATAAGGGCTAGAGGGTACGCAGATATCGGGGTAAATGTTTTTGATAATTACGAGCCCGTAGCTGGCGCTAACGCATCAAACTTAAATATTGATGAAGAAACAGCAACACAAATAATTAGACAAGACGCTCAGATAGGAGACATAGTAGTTAGGCAGTATGAGAATGGATATCATCACGTTGCAATTTATGCTGGTATAACAGAAGATGGTCGTGTTTTAATTTTTGGTGGTAATCAAGGTGATAAAGTTAGCTTAATCGACATTCCTGTTCGAAAAAGTAACCGTAACGGTATCGCTAGCATAAGAAGAATTTCTGTACCACTTTTAACTGCTGCAGAAGTTGAAGCTTTAAGTATATTAGCGGCAACGCAAGGTGCTGTTGAAAGTGAGGGGTCAACTAGATAATTAAATAAGCATGAACGGATTTACAGAATATCAAAACAATATATTCAATATTGTAAAGGACGCTGGATACGTAGGAACCCAAGAGCAGCTGTTTGATATGATGCAACAGCAGACGTATTTTGACAGTACGTTTAATCTTATTAAACAATCTGGCTTTGAGGGTAATGAAAGGGATTTTATTTTTTTAGCTGGGGTAGCCCCAAAAAAAAAAGATTCAGCGCTATCGGCAGAGTACTCTACTCTATTAGGATATGGTGTAGAAGGTGGAGGTTTAGATGTTTCAACGGACACTACTGTGCCACCTATAGAAAGGGAGAACGAACTGTCACGATTGGCGTCACAACAAGAAACACTACAGGGTGATTTCTTTGAGGGTATATTCGGGAGTAGAACAGATCCCATAGACGGTGATAACTTTACTGGGGTAGGTGGATTAAGGCCAGATGAAAAGGTAACATTTCATGAGCAGTCTAGAAATGACATGGCCAATCAGTTTTCTGCTGAAGGTTTTGTTCCGATTGAGGGAGACTTAAGTAATGTAGATTACGAAAACTATCATTTAGCAAGAGACTGGTTTACAAGCAGAGGTATAGACTTAGGTACTCCTGTAGGCCCTGGTGATATTGCTAGTTTTAGTAATGAGATTTATGATACATTTAGTGCTAGCCCTTATGTAGTTAACACAGGCACAACAGCGGATAACTTTGAAGCTATTATTCAAAACAGTGGGTTGCTTATGGAGGATGCTAACTCTACTTTAAATGTAGAGATGAGGAAGCAAGCTATAGTTTCTAATACATTTGATATAGCTACATATAGTAGTGCTGTTGTAGCTGAGGTGCCTACAATAGATACTGAAGAGGGAGCAAGTTTTTTTTATGAGCCACACCTTAATGAGTTTAACACATCTTACATTCCTATAAACGAAGAGGAGTTGACTATAGCTCAGAGTAAAATGCCAGAAAAGCTAAACACTTTTGAAAAGGCAACTGAGTACTATAGTGCTTTTGGAAAGGAGTTAACAACAGAAGAGTACAATAAAGTAGCTGGATATTACACAGCTAGATCTGAGGTTATAGAAGCTTTAGATAATAAAGGTAAGGTTCAATCTCACATAGAAATTTTTGTAGATGAATTTTCTGCAGCTACTACTAGGGCTGAACAAGAGGCTGTTTTAAATCGAGAAAGAGATCGTGAAGCTACTGTTGTATCTACATATAACGAAGCGAATGAAGTGTTGGGTATAGAAAGAAGAGCCTATGATGTTTTTGATGTAATTATGCAAATGTCTATGGACGAGGTGTTTATGAATGGGGACACTGCAGTAGATAGATATAGACAAAGCGCTGAGTATTATGGGAGGCAGTTAGACGACCAGACATATTTTCAAAACATGTATGCAACTGTGGGTATGATGTATTATGGTTTTATAGATTTAGGAAATATGATAGGGCTTACCGATTATACTTCTGAAAGCGCTTTGTTATCACAAAGAATTAATGGTGGAGATCTAGTAGCAGGAGGAGGGTTTAGAGACGTATACGGAAGGGCGTTTGAGCCCGATATGTTTACTTGGAATGAGCTTGCTGCAGCTATGGACCAAAACAAAAAACTAAGAGAAGGCTTAAGTTTTGAGGATATAGAAAGAGGTATTTTTGGAAACCTTATTGAGGGTAATGAAGGTGCAGCAACTACATTATTTTTAGATGGTGTTGCAGCTGCTGTACCTCAGATTGCGGGTACAATAGTTATGACGCTTGCAGGTGCACCAGAGGTAGCGTTAGTTGGTTTTGCTGGAAGTGCATCGGGTAGTGCATATAGCGATATGAAAGACAATCCAAATTTAACTCAGGCAGAAAAGATTTTATACGCTTCTCTTATGGGTGGTTTTGAGTATGCGTCAGAAAAGATATTTATGAAGCAAGAGGTTATCTCTGCCAATGCTATACGTAAAATGTTTGGTATAGGAGTAAAAGATCTTGCTCAAGAAACAGCAAAAACAACAGCAAGGAAAGGGGTGTTTGGCGCTATAGGGACAGGTTGGAGAAAAACTACGGGCAATAGAGTGTTTAAGTTTTTTGAAGAAGGTATAGAGGAGGGGTTGGTTTCTTTTGCAAGTCAGCACCTCACTAATTATGCTGAACGCACAGCTTTAGATAGGGAGATTTCAAGTTTACAAACAAGGTTAAATACAGAAGATATAGCTGATGACGTAGCGTCTAATTTAAGATCACAGATAGCGGGTAAAGAAATAGAGAAGACCAATATAAAGTACAACTATATTGAAACTCTTGATGCTTTTGCTATAGGTACTGCAGCAGGAGGTATACAAATGGGTGTTGTAAGAGCCCCATCTTATATAGCTTCGAAGTTTAATTTTAAGGATCAGCTAGCTTTAGAAAACAAATATGAGACTTTACAAAAAAGATTAGCCAAAGAAACAAACTCTGAAAAGAAAGCTCAGATAAAGCAAGAGATGCTTGAGACGCAGGATCAGATGTGGAGGGTGTCGGCTAGGGATCTTGCTTTTTTAACAAGCATAAGTGATGAAGATCTAACAGAAATAAGCGGGTTGAATACTCGTATTAGAAAAAACAGAAGGAAAGCTTTTGATACTAGAAAAAACTTAGAGGACGCAAGAAGTCAAGGCAACGAGGATGCTGTTTCTGTGTACGAGGCAGAGCTTTCAGCTTTACAGGCAGACACAAAGCAAGCTTTTGAAAGTAAGTTTAATATAGAAGGTAAGTACTCACAGAATCAATCTTTCCTAGAACAAAATTTAGAAGACCCTGAAACTCAAGCTGTTATAGACGAGGTAGGTAGAGTAGATCCAGATATAACAGATTACGGAAGGGTGAGCAGGGGAAATTCAGTAGAGCTTACTGGTGAAAATGCCAACAGCGTTATAGATAGAATTATTAACGCTGGTAAAATTATATCTACTAAGTTTTCTAGTCGTGAAGAAATTATACGTGGGCTTCAAAACGTAAAGAAAGTAATACAAACTGTCGTGGGACAGGGAGGTCAGGTCTTCATTCATGGTACAGCTAAAGCTTTTGAAAAAGCTACAGATTCAGATGTGTCAAGAGGTATTCATATAAAAGATGGCAATCAAGTCCACCTTTTCTTGCCTGCTTTAAAAGCAAACACAGCATACCACGAAGCTTTCCACTCTGCTGCTATGCAGATCGATGAAAAGCAAGGGGCGGGAACAGCATTGCGTAAGCTTGCACGCCAGTTTGCTATGGCTTTACCTAATGCTAAAAGATATTTAGCTTTTGTTAGTGAGTATCTTACTGAAGAGCAACAAGCTTTAGCAGAGGTAGCTGTAACAGACGAGCTTGCTAGAAAGTTGTTGTCAAAAATCGTAGAGCAAAACCCACAAGCTGCTGAGGAACTTGTTATGGAAATACTCGCTGACATCACTAACGGTGATTTGTCAGCGGAGTATAAGCAAGGTCTTATCTCATCACTAAAAAATTATGTAGGTAGACTGTTTGGCGCAGAGTTTAAAAACCCTACGTTAAAGAACGTAGCTGATGCTATCAAGTCTGTTACTACCACCATGGCAGAAGGCTTTGGTGTTGCTGGAATGCAAAGGCTAGCCGAAGCTACAGAGGATCTTAAAGATGTACCGACAGTAACTACTGATGATGATACTGAAGAAGCTCAAGCAGAGCCGACGCCCGATCCAGAAATTGCTTCTGAGGTAGAGTCTTTAAATGAATCTGAATCAAATGACAATACAGCAGAGGAAGGTAAGAGCGCACAAAAGATTGTAGAGACTGTAGCTGACATGCTCACAGAGGATGGGTTTACTTTAGTTATGGAGGGGAAGGGTAAGAATAAAAAGCTTGTTCTCAAACCATCTAAGCAAGTCAACTTGTTTAAGATGAAGAAGGATGAGGTTATACAGATCCTTCAGGATAGCGGTATGAAGAAAGAGCAGGCAGAAAAGACATATAAAAATGCTGTTCAGTTTGCTAGGGGTAGGAGAGCTGCTAGAAAAGAGTCAGTTAAGATAGCTGCACAGGCTAAGCGTACACAAGGTAAGCTGTCTACAGAAGCTAAGAATTTACGCAACCAACTACAGGAACTTAAGGGTAAGTCTAAGAGTTTACAGGAGTTCTTTAAAAAAGCACAAGCTCTTATCAAAGAGCGTATGAAAGACAGGAAGACGTCTAATAAGTTTAGTGCTACGCAGCTTAAAAAGTTCTTTGCTATAGCTGGACAAATGGCACGAACTTCAGCAAAAAAAATGTCAGAAAATGAGCTCGATGTAATAGACTCATACCTCGACAAACTGGCTTCTATATTCGATAAGCAAGACGCAAGAAAAGCGATGGACGATCACCTTGATCTCGTTAAGAGTATGCGTAGCCTGCAGAAAACTTTACTTAGGAAGTCTAGGCAAAAAGACTTTGGAGCATACCGTGCTCTTGCAAGAATTGTAGCTGGGATAGATGCTTCGCTTATACCTGTTGATCAGATGCAGTCGTTCTCTGACTTTGTTAACGACGTCAACAACAGTATGAAGAGGGCTAGATTTAGCAAAGACGAAGAGGGTAATCTTGTTGTAACAGAGTCTAACCTTAAAGAAGTAAAATCTTTGATGGCTATAGCTACAAACTTCAAAGCTATAGAAGAGGTAGAGAGGGATGCAAACTTTAGAGCGAGAGCAATCAAGGCTGTGGAAGAGGCAAAGAAAGCTGGGAAGTCAACGACGTTTGAAGAAGAATATACAGCTCTACTGGAGAAGTATCAGAGAAGTAGGCTAAGCCCTACACGTAAGAAGATTGAGGATACAGCAAAGAAGCTAGGCCTTGACGTAAACAATGTGCAGGATCTAGAGGTTATACTTGATGAGCTGGCTAAGGATAGTGCTGAGTTAGCAGAAGATAAAAAGGAACTTATTTTATCTGACGCTATTATCCCAAGAGTTATGGCTAACCTTGAGGAGCTACTGCAGGACAAGTCCTTTAGAACAATACTAGGTTTGTTTAGTATGGACAACGTTTCTGTACCAGAACTTAAGGCTAGACTTATGCAGCTTGACATGAGGCACTTAGCTGCTTTGGAGTATAAGATAAATGACTACTTAGTAAACTCTTCTACCATAGGGCTTGGATACTTAGCGTCTATAGTAAGGGGTAAGATATCTTTAGCTACCGATATCAAAGCTCTTGTAGCAAAAGGTGTTAGATCTAAAGACAGATCTTACGGCAGCTTTGCCGATAACGTTCCTTCATTTATACGTAACGTATTTAAAGTAAGTAACGTTGACGTAGCTAAGATATTAGTAGCTATAGGTTTTCAAGATGTTATGTCTAGCGTAAACCTTCATGAGCAGGCTCATATGGAAAGAGTCACTGCCCTGCAAAACAAGATTGATGAGATAACAGAAAAAGGTGGTGAGATAACGTCAGATTTATCCAATGCTATAGCACAGATATTCTCTATGGCTAATCAAAAACCAGAAGCCTTATCAGAGGCAGAGTGGTTTATGAATCTACGTGACGCTATGGACTCTACGATTCAAGAGTACGAGGTAGAGCAGTCAGATATATACGATCCAGAAACTATACAAGAGTTTAAAGACGCTCGTGAATATTTGTTTGGAGCAACCAATAACTTACAGGAGCTGTTAGATAAAGTTAGAAACGAAAGAACAGACATCGTAGAAGTCGTAGACTTCTTATCCCAGATGCATGAGTCTATGCGTCCACGCTTTGAGCAGTTTACAGAAAGATATTTAGGAAAAACTTTAGAGGTATTAGAAAACTACACGCCGTTTAAAGTTAGGAAGAAAGGCTTTGATGATCAGTTAGATTCTGTTATGGAAATACGTAGACAACTGATAAGTGCTTTGAGCAGTGCAGGTAACAGCAATTACACAAAGACTCCTGGCGCTACATTTGAAAGGGAAGCAAGAGCTGTTGGTGGTAATTCTGTTTTAGGATTAAACTTCTTGAAAATAAACGAGGCAACGCTGAGACAGAACTCGTTTATTATGATGTCGCTTGAGGATGTGCTTGCTATGAAGTATGCTTTCCAAACTGAAGCTATGCAGGGGCTTATGCCAAAAAGCATAAAGGCTAAGCTGTCAGAGATGATAGACAACTACCTTGTTGCTGATGCTACAGAAGTTCCGTTTATATTCCAGAAAAATATAAAAATTGCTGGTAGAAAAATACGTAACCCCTTTGAAATGTTTAGGGTTGCTGCTGTAATAAATGCTTTTGGTGGTGTGTTCATACAGTTTGTTAAACAGTCTACGGTTATGCTTTCTGCTTTTGGAAATACCAAAACACTACAGGGTAAAGCATATCTGATGAGAACTTTTGGGGAGATGCTGGCTCTGACTTTTGTAGGTAAGGATAGAGATGGGAAATTAAAAGTGCTTAGCGATCCTAAAGTAAAAATAAACGATGGAAGGTATGAGCTATTGCGTCACACCACTCTGTTTCTAAGAGACTATAAGGCTGGAAATATAGATCCATTTACAGGTAGGGTAGAGTTTGATAAGAGCCGACTTGATAAAACTCGTGACTGGCTACAAGACAAGTCTATGTGGACACTAACAACGACAGATAAGGTAGCTGCTATAAGTTCTTTCTATGCTTTCTATGCAGACTTCTTATTATCTGAGGGTGTAGTAAATGATATCTCAGAAATCAATTGGGAGCAAGAAGCTGCTAATCCAAACATGGAGGCAATAGCGTATGCAGAAAACATAGTTAGTAAAGATCAGAATGTTTCTAGTTCTAGACTTGCAGCAAACGTTTATAAAAACAAGAGTGGGTTTATAAGATTTTTAGTACAGACTATGCTCCCGTTCCAAAGCTTTGCTATCAACACAAAAAGATCTATAACTGGTGATATAGGACGTATTATTGATCCTGTTAATACACAAGCTAGAAAGGATGGGGTTAGAGGACTGGCAGGAACAACAGCTTCTTTATTTGTATTTGCTTATATGTCTAAAATTATGACAGCATTAATCTCTGAGTTTGTCAAAGGCTTCGGAGACGACGACGACGAATCTAACTTAGATGAAATACTTACTAATGCTAAAACAATAAGGGAGTCGGCTGTACAAACTGTATTAGACGCAACTCCACTTCCGTCTACACCAGCTATCGATAATAAAGTAAAAGACTTTTTTAACTACTACTTGTTCTTTAACGCTTCAGACTACGATGCCGCAGGACTTGAAGATAAAGATGCCTTTGAACTGTTTAAGCAATACGGTGATGCTGTAACAACTTACGGTGCAGGCACAACAGATAAAAAAGGACCAGTACAAAACGCTATACTTACAGCTCTAAGTGTGCTTGGACCTGGCGGTAAGTTTGTAATTGACTTAGAAAAGATGCTTGAGCCTACACTCAATGGCGGCACTTCGTACACTACAGGTTCGGGGCGTGAAAGGTTTATTAGACCAGAAGATCAAGCAGATTTTATGTTGAGCAACACGTTAAGAACGTTGTTAGCTTTTTCTAACTTAGCAGGTGTAGGAGTTAAGGAGCTTGACTACATAGCCAAAGCGCTAGATGATGTGCCTAAAGACAGAGCTCTTTCTTCAGAGGAGCAGCTTGCTGCATTTGAAACTGTATTGCTTGCAATAGATAATGATCCTGACACTACAGCTACTATAGAAGCTGCAGAAGGTGCAGGACCAGAAAGGTTGCTTAGCATACTGCAAAAGCAAGCGGAGGAAGATCCAGTAACTTTAGCTAGAGGGTTGAGCCAGTCTAAATTTAAGTCAGCACTAAAGGGAGCTGTGGGAGACAAAGCTGTAGAGATGGTCTTCCCTCAAGAGTACAAGAAGTATTCTGCAGAGGTACGTAGAATATCTAGACGCTCGCCAAAAGAAATAGCTGCTGTTATCAGGGGTAAGGAAGGCGAGATGAATCCTGACGACTTCAAAAGGTATAATAATTTCTTACTATATTACATCGCCTTTAACTCTGAAGCAACGTTAAACAACGTGCTGATAGAGTTAGAAATAAACACAGTAGAATGAGACTAAGTAAAAACTTTACCCTCTCTGAGCTTACACGCAGTAGCACAGCAAAAAGAAAGGGTATAAAAAATGAGCCTACAGAAGCTCATAACAAAAATCTACAACGTATTGTAGCAAAAATACTACAGCCTATTCGTGATGAGCTAGGTCCTATCCGTGTAACTAGCGGATATAGATCGCCTAAACTAAATCGCTCTATCGGTGGCAGTACAAAGTCGCAGCACTGCAAAGGTCAAGCTGTGGACATTCAGTTCTGGGACAAAGGCGTTATGAAAAACAAAGTCATATACGATTACATTGTACAAAACGGAATCGAGTTTGATCAGATGATCAATGAGTTTGACTTCTCGTGGATACACATATCGTTGAAAGATAAAGACAACAGAAACAGAATCCTCGAAGCGTACAAAGACGGTGATGGAGATACGTGCTACAAAGAGGTAAAAGAAAATATAGTACTATGAAAAAAATAAAAGAGACAAAGCTAGGGTCTTGGCTAGCCAATAAAGCCCCACAAATACTTGATGTGGTAGGAGATCTACTACCAGATAGCGGAGGCTTGGGCGTAGTAAAAAATCTTATCGATAAAGATCCAAAGGTAGATTCTGCAGATGCTCAAGCACAGATAGATGCAGAGGTTAAGTTCCAAGAAAATGTAACTGACCGTTGGAAAGCTGATATGGGTAGCGATGTAAAGCTAGCTAAGCTTATACGTCCTGTTACTTTAATCTGTCTCATGGCTATGTTTATGCTTACTATGTTTATAGACAGCATGGATAACGTAGCGTTTAATGTAAAAGACTCTTACGTTTCTTTGCTTGAGCTACTTATGCTTACAGCCTTCGGAGCTTACTTTGCTGGACGTACGATTGAAAAGTCTAAAAAGTAAAGTGTAAAGTGTATGTAGAATCATAGCTTGGTTCTATAATACATTCGTGGCTTATGGTAGATGTGGTTACGTACATTATCTTTTTACAATTGTGGTAAGATCTAAAGGTATTTGATAAAAGTACTCACCTTTACCTACGTATTTGTTTTTTACCTCTACAGGCTTAAGGTGCTTTATCTTTTGACTCCAAAACATAACAGCATGTGTTAGTTCTTTGTTCCAAATGTAAAACAAAGTAAGCTCTTTAAAAAACTTTTTCTTACGCTGAGGTAGCTGCACTGTATTGTAAGGGAAGTTTGGGCCAGACCACACTACTTTTACTTCACACTCTACACAAAATGGATCTGAATAATTTACTCCCCATTCATCTGCCTTTGAAGCTATGAGGTCCTGAGCATATTTATTATGATGATCAACAGCAACAAACCCTTTCTTTTTAAGATGTTCTTTGCAAGCAACCTTTGCTAATCTATCGTACTTTTCGTACAATTTTTTATCGAAAGGTTTTCGAACTGACATCTTACAGTTTTACTTTGCTCTCGTTGTACTCCTCACATGCTGATCGTATCCCTTCTATCTCTGCTAGCACACCTTTTCTGTAGTCTAGCATATTGTCAATTACT
>TARA_R110002020_G_scaffold475858_2_pt1 | contig 35641 bp, 36 predicted proteins | sample TARA_R110002020 | Tara Oceans TARA_R110002020 (sample SAMEA4396489) | marine metagenome | biome: Westerlies Biome; feature: [MES] marine water layer (ENVO:01000295) within the mesopelagic zone...; material: water (ENVO:00002006), including particulate matter (ENVO:01000060) such... | reverse complement strand
ACCCCCGCGCGGGTGAATGTCAAGCAGGGGTTCCGCTTCATGGCTTCGGCCTTCCGCGCGCTGGCGCTACCGCCAAAGACGCTGGCGGCGCTGGACGAGAAAACCGCGCGGCGGCTTCTGGTGATACCGCTGGCGCAGATGGGCCACGCGTGGGAAAAACCCGCAGGCCCCGACGGACTGCCCGAAGAGGACAGCGCATGGATCACCCCGCAAGGCATCGCCGCGCGTCTGCAATGGGCGATTGCGGTCCCGCAATCCCTGATGCCCGCGCTGCCCGATCCGCGTGATTTCGTGGGCCACGCCTTGGGGGATGCCATTCCACCCGCTGTACAATTCGCCGCAGACGCGGCCGAAAGCCGTGGGGACGGGATCGGCCTCATCCTTGCCTCGCCCGCGTTTCAAAGGACATGACGCCATGAGCAACAAGCTGAACCGTCGTGATTTTCTGGCCCGTTCTGCCCTGATCGGATGCTCGCTGGCCGCGAGCCCGCTGCTGACGCCGGTCAGTCTGGCGGCCACGCCGGGCGACAACCGGCTGGTGGTGATCTTGCTGCGCGGCGGTATGGACGGGCTGGACGTGGTGCGCCCCTACGGCGATCCGACTTATAAAACCTTGCGCGGCGATGCCGGTCTGACGGCCAAAGACCCCGCAATAGATCTGGACGGCTATTTTGCCCTGCATCCCGCTCTGCGCCCTCTGATGCCGCTGTGGGAGCGCGGACAACTGGGCTTTGCCCACGCTGTCTCTACCCCCTATCGCGATAAGCGCAGCCATTTCGATGGGCAAGACCTGCTGGAGGCGGGGCTGGCCGATCTCAAAGGCGGATTGTCACGGGACGGCTGGCTGAACCGCGTGCTGCAGAACCTGCCCGACAGCGGCCCGGCAACGGCCTATGCCGTGGGGCGCGATCCGCTGGATGTGCTTGCGGGTGCTGCCACAACACAACGCTGGTCACCCGATGCCGATCTGGCGCTGAGCCCACAGGCCATCATGCTTGCCCGTCTGATCATGGCCGATGACCCGCAGCTCAACGCGGCGTTCGAGCAAGCGATGGCGATATCGAACATCGACGGTGATGCCGTGGCCATGAACGGCACACCGGACCAGTTGATGTCGAGGGCGCGCAACGCAAGCGGCAAAGGCAATCCAGAGCGGCACATTGCCGAATTCATCGGCAAGCGCCTGCGCGAGGAGACGCGGATCGCTGCATTCTCCATCACCGGATGGGACACCCACCAACGACAGGACCGCAGCCTGCCGAACGCGCTCGGTCGTCTGGCGGAGGCGATCCTGACGCTCCAGACCACCCTGCGCGGGCCGGTCTGGGACAAGACCACCGTGGTCGCGGTGACTGAATTCGGACGCACCGCGCGGCTCAACGGCTCGGGTGGCAGTGACCATGGCACTGGCGGGCTGATGGTGCTTGCAGGTGGCGCACTGCGCGGCGGTCAGGTGCGGGCCGACTGGCCCGGTCTGGCCGAGGCGCAGCTTTATGAGCGGCGCGATCTGATGCCGACACGGGATCTGCGGGCCTATCTGGGCTGGCTGCTGCACAGCCAGTTCGGCTTGCCCGCCTCCACGCTCGAGACCTCGATTTTCCCCGGTCTCGATCTGGGCAATGATCCACGCCTGATCCTGTAGCGCACAAAAAAGGGCCGCCCGAAAGCGACCCCGATTTCGCGTCGATAGCGGTAAGGCTTAGCCCACCAGTTCCAGACCGGAGAAGAAATATGCGATCTCTTCTTTTGCTGTCTCCGGCGCGTCGGAGCCGTGAACAGAGTTTTCGCCCACTGATTCCGCGAATTCCGCGCGGATGGTGCCCGCTTCTGCATCCGCAGGGTTGGTTGCACCCATGACTTCGCGGTTCTTCGCGATGGCGTTTTCGCCTTCCAGTACCTGTGCAACGATCGGCGCGGAGGCCATGAACTCGCACAGCTCGTCATAGAAGGGACGCTCTGCGTGTACCTTGTAGAACTCGCCCGCCTGCGCTTTGGTCAGGTGGATACGCTTGGACGCGACAATGCGCAGGCCTGCGTCTTCGAATTTCTTGGCAATAGCGCCTGTCAGGTTGCGGCGTGTTGCGTCTGGTTTGATGATCGAGAATGTGCGCTCAAGAGCCATGGGTCGTCTCCAATAGGGGTTAAATTGCGCGCTCCCTAACATGGGCCATACCCCATGAAAAGCGGCGATTGACGGCGACCGCCACATCAGTCACTACCCCCGCATGCTTCGTATATCAGAAATCAACTATTCCGTCGAAGGCCGCCCCCTCTTTGAGGAGGCCAGTGCCGTCATTCCCGAAGGCCACAAGGTGGGCCTTGTCGGCCGTAACGGGGCGGGCAAGACCACCCTGTTCCGCATCATCCGCGGAGAGTTGGGGCTGGACGCTGGCGAGATCAGTCTGCCGTCACGCGCCAAAATCGGTGGCGTCGCGCAGGAGGTGCCCTCCTCCGAGACATCGCTGATCGACACGGTGCTGGCCGCCGATGTAGAGCGTGCCGCGCTCATGAAGGAGTCAGAGACCGCCAAGGACCCTGCCCGCATCGCGGACATTCAGGCGCGCCTTGCCGATATCGACGCATGGTCCGCCGAGGGCCGCGCGGCGAGCATCCTCAAGGGTCTGGGCTTTGATGACTATGACCAGCAGCAGCCCTGCTCGGCCTATTCCGGTGGCTGGCGGATGCGCGTGGCGCTGGCCGGGGTGCTGTTTGCGCAACCCGACGTTTTGCTGCTCGATGAGCCGACAAACTACCTCGACCTTGAAGGCGCGCTGTGGCTGGAAAACTATCTGGCTAAGTATCCGCACACAGTCATCATCATCAGCCACGACCGTGGCCTGCTGAACCGTGCCGTGGGCGGCATCCTGCACCTCGAAGACCGTAAGCTGACGTATTACCAAGGCAACTACGACCAGTTCGCCAAAATGCGCGCCGAGAAACGCGCGCAGCTGTCGGCGGCGGCGAAGAAACAGCAGGCGCATAAGGCCCACATGCAGGCCTTCGTCGACCGCTTCAAAGCGAAAGCGTCAAAGGCAAAACAAGCGCAATCGCGCATGAAAGCCATCGAAAAAATGGTGACGATCACGCCGCCGGAAGAAGCCGCGCGCAAGGTTTTCACCTTCCCGCAGCCCGATGAGCTGTCGCCGCCCATCATCAGCATCGAGAACGGTTCGACCGGCTATACCGAAGGCCAGCCGGTGCTGTCGCGCCTGAACCTGCGGATTGATCAGGACGACCGGATCGCCCTGCTGGGCCGCAACGGACAGGGCAAATCGACCCTGTCCAAACTGCTCAGCAACCGTCTGGTGCTGTTCGAGGGCAAAGCCGTCAATTCCAACAAACTCCGCATCGGGTTCTTTGCCCAACATCAGGTGGACGAGTTGGTCATTGACGAGACGCCGTTGCAGCACATGATCACCGCCCGCCCTGGTGTGATGCAGTCCAAACTGCGCGCGCAACTGGCAGGCTTTGGCCTTGGCCCCGATCAGGCGGATACTGCCGTGGGGCGCCTTTCGGGTGGACAAAAGGCGCGCCTGTCGTTGCTGCTGGCCACGCTGGATGCGCCGCATCTGCTGATCCTTGACGAACCGACAAACCACCTCGACATCGAATCGCGCGAGGCGCTGGTGGAGGCGCTGACGCGTTATTCCGGTGCGGTGATCCTTGTCAGCCACGACATGCACCTGCTGTCCATGGTGGCGGACCGGCTGTGGCTGGTGAGTGACGGCACCGTGAAGCCCTATGAAGACGATCTGGAAGCCTACCGCAAGATGCTGCTGACGGTGGAAAAGCCGGTGAGCAAAAACGCCCGCCCCAAGGTCGAAGCGCCCAAGGAAAAGCGCGCCAGCCGCGAGGATGTTCTCGCCCTCAAGTCCGAGGTGCGCACCAGCGAGGCCCGCGTTGCCAAGATCAACGAAATGCGCGACAAACTTGCCAAGAAGCTTGCCGATCCTGCCCTCTATGAAAAGGACAAAGTGGGCGAGCTGGAAGTCTGGAACAAGAAATACGCCGAAGTGATGCAGGCGCTGGAGCGCGCCGAAGGCATGTGGATGGCCGCCCTCGAGAAACTGGAGAAAGCGCAGGCATGATCTTTGACACCGCCTACATGATCACGGCCTTCGTGACCCTGCTGGTGGTCATCGACCCGATCGCGATTGCACCGATCTTTCTGGCGCTGACACCGGGGATGACCCCGACCCAGCGCGCGCATATCGCGCGGCGCGCGGTTTTGGTGGCCGGATTGGTGTTGTTGGTCTTTGCCTTTTTCGGCAGCGCTGTTCTGGGCTTTATCGGCATATCCCTCCCCGCCTTCCGGGTAGCAGGTGGCATCCTGTTGTTCCTCACGGCCATGGACATGCTGTTCGAGCGACGCACGAAACGGCGTGAAGACAGCTCGGAGGTTGAGATGGAAGCGGATCACGATCCGTCGGTCTTTCCCATCGCCATCCCTCTGGTTGCCGGTCCGGGTGCGATTGCCTCCGTCATCTTGCTGGTAAACGAAAAGCCGGGCGGTGAAGGCCTGATTGCGATACTGCCGATCACGGCGGTAATCCTGCTGATGATGTACATCATGCTGCGCCTCTCCAGTTCGCTGGAACGGGTGATGGGCAAAGTCGCCATCAACGTCTTTACCCGGATCTTCGGCATGCTGCTGGCGGCCTTGTCGGTGCAGTTTGTCCTCGACGGGCTGGCCGAGTTCGGATTCGTCACCCCCCTTTGATACTGGCCTGCGGCCCCTATATTAAGGATACGCAAAAAGGAGCCGACATGACCGGGGACACGACTGCCAACCTGATTTACCTTGTGCTGCTGGGGTGTGCCGTCGGCGGCTGGTTTCTAATGCAAAACCGGAATGGCATGGGCAAAATGCTGCAACAGGCGATGATCTGGGGCTTTATTTTCCTCGGTGTGGTAGCAGGCTACGGCCTGTGGAGCGATGTGCAGCGCCAGACGACCGGCGGGCAGATGCTGCAACTGGGCAGCGGCCAGATCACGGTCCCGCGCCAGCCGGACGGGCATTATTATCTAACGCTCGCACTCAACGGCGAGAACATCCGCTTCGTTGTGGATACCGGCGCCACAGATATGGTGCTGACCCGCGAAGACGCAGCGCGCGCGGGACTGGATGTAGATGCCTTGAACTTCGTCGGAACTGCCAACACCGCCAATGGCACCGTGCGTACGGCTCCTGTACGCCTGAATACCGTGCGCCTCGGTGATATCACCGACACCGACGTTTATGCCTCGGTCAACGGAGGACAGATGGAAGGCTCCCTGCTGGGCATGGGCTATCTTGAACGCTGGGGCCGGATCGAGATTTCGGGCGGCGAACTGCGTCTGACGCGGTAGCGTCAGATCAGTGCCATCCGCTCCGCCCGCTCCGGGTCGGGGAACGGACGGTAGAGCGCCACATCCGCCTCACCTACGAACTGATGCGCAGCAGTGTAGAGACGATAGGTCGTCTCGTCACTTGCACCGGTAAAGCGAAATGCCAGATCCAGCTGGGTCAAATTCTCCACCTCTATCTCCAGCAGGAAATCGCGTGCGCGCGGCGCACCAAACCCCAGCTTGCGCCGACACAGACGCCACGACAGGATCACCCCCGCCGTTTTCAGATGGGTCATCCACATCTCCACAGCGGCGGCAAAGCCGAGCGCCTTGCTGTCATCGCGCAGATCAATCGAGCAGTGATAAAGGTTCATATATATCCCCAGAAGATCAATGGGGATACCTTGGCACGGGTGGCCTTTCAAAACGATTAACCGCTCAAGCTTCCGCTTTTTTCTCCCAGCGGCCCGATTCCTCGGACCAATATTGCGCGCTTACCCCTGCGCCGGTCAGCGCCCGCCACTGGCCGCGCGCATGGGACAGTGCGTCTTCGTCATAGCCGTCAAACAGGATGCACACCCGCTCCATCACGGCGGCGTCTTGCGGGGTCACCTCCGCTGAATGCACGGCCATCACACATTGCGCCGCATTCGTATTGGCGCCGTCGAGCCCCAGTAGCACCGGTTGCAGCGCATCGTGTTCGCCCCCGGCCAACCCATGCGGCAGAAAGCTGCCCTCCGGTCCCAGCCACAAGGCGGCGTCCAGTGCCTCCAGCCCGGCACGGTCGGTGCCCCGCACCGACACGCGCCAGCCATTGGCGAGCGATTTGTCCACCAGCATGCGCAGCGTCTCGACCAGCGGCCGCTGCGTCAGATGGTAAAACATTACCGCCCCCATGCTTTTACTCCGTCTCGTAACTATCTGCGATCAAACGATTAAGAGAGGCAACCCCCCAACCCGTTGCGCCGACTGGCGCCAGCGCCGTTTCGGATTTCACCGACGCCACCCCCGCAATATCCAGGTGAATCCACGGGCAGTCCTCCTTGACAAACCGCTGAAGGAATTGCGCCGCCGTGATCGACCCCGCAGCACGCCCGCCGGTATTTTTCATGTCCGCGACCCGGCTTTTGAGCTGGTCATCATAGGCCTGCCCCAAAGGCATCCGCCACGCGCCTTCGCCCTCGGCCTCCGCCGCCTTGAGGAAGTCATTGCAAAATGCGGTGTTGTTGGAAAACACGCCTGCGTTTTCATGACCCAGACCGATGATGATCGCGCCGGTAAGCGTGGCAAGATCCACCATCGCGGCAGGCTTGAACTCCTGTTGGGCGTACCACAGCACATCGCACAGCACCAAGCGCCCTTCGGCGTCGGTATTCACATTCTCGATCGTGTCACCCTTCATCGAGACAACCACATCTCCGGGGCGCGAGGCCTTGCCCGAAGGCATGTTCTCCACGATCCCGACAATGCCCACCACATTGGCCTTTGCCTTGCGCAATGCCAGCGTGCGCATCACACCCGCCACCACGGCAGAGCCGCCCATGTCCATCGTCATGTCTTCCATACCCGCCGCAGGCTTAAGGGAAATGCCACCAGTGTCGAATACCACACCCTTGCCGATCAGCGCGAGAGGCGCTGCATCCTTGGCCCCGCCATCCCACCGCATGGTCACCACATATGACGGGCTGTCCGAGCCTTGACCCACAGACAAAAGCGTTCGCATTCCAAGCTTTGCGAGCGCCTCTTCATCCAAAACCTCAACTTTTAGCCCGAGGCTTTCCATCTCCTTGAGCCGTTCGGTATAGGCGGTTGTGGTCAGCACGTTCGCCGGCTCATTTGTCAGATCGCGGGTCATATGCGCGCCTTCCGCCACTGCCAGCAGCGGTGCACAGGCGTCCTCCAGTTCGTCAGGCTTGCCGTGCATCACCTGCACAGCACCGCCGCGGGTGCTATCGGCGGATTTATGCGGCTCGAACGCGTAGTCGCGCATCGCAAGCCCGAAAACAACCTCTTGCGCGTGGCGCAAGGGGGCGGCCAGCATCAGCTGGTCCGCCTTGCCACCGCGCGCCTTGGCGAGCGCCGCACCGGCCTTGCGCGCCGCCGCCCCCTTGGCGTTGCGCTCCAGCCGGACCACATCAATTGCATCTGCCGCCAGACCCGCGGGATAGGCCAGTGCGACGCTCTCGCCGTCCTTCATCTTGCCCCAACGCTCGCTCTCGACCAGCCGCGCGACAGCCCCCTTGGACAGCTTGTTCACGCGCCGCGCACCCGGGTCCAGCTTGCCCTGCGCGTCCACAAACACAGCAACGCGCCCCTTGTGCGCTGCAATCGCGTCCAGATCTGTCGGGAGGAATGAAATCGGGGTCAGTGCGCTCATGAGGGTCTGCCTTTTGCTATGGAGTTTCCCAAGACCTAGCGCGCCACGCCCCCCAATGCCAGATACGAGTTTCATGCCGCAGGCAATTGGGGTAATCTTTGCGGACTGCCGCGTAACCACTTGGATAAGGAGAGAATCGGGTGGCTAGGTTCGACCGCTACATGCTGTCGCAGCTGCTGGTTCTGTTCGGATTTTTCGCGCTGGTTCTGGTGGCGATTTTCTGGATCAACCGCGCTGTGGTCCTCTTTGACCGCCTCATCGGAGACGGGCAAACAGCGCTTGTTTTCCTTGAATTCACTGCCCTCGGTCTGCCCGGTCTGATCGCAACAGTGCTGCCCGTGGCCACCTTTGCCGCCAGCGTCTATGTGACCAACCGCATGACCTCCGACAGCGAGCTTACGGTACTGCAAGCCACTGGCACCAGCCCCTGGCGCATGGCGCGGCCAGTGCTGGTGTTCGGGATCTGTGTGGCGCTGTTTATGGCGACCCTCAGCAACCTTCTGGTGCCCATGGCCCAGTCCCAGCTGAAAGAGCGCGAACTGGAAATCGCGCAGAATGTGACAGCGCGGTTGCTCACCGAGGGCACATTTTTGCACCCGACCGAGCAGGTCACCTTCTACACCCGTGTGATCGACAGTGATGGTGTGCTGCGTGATGTGTTTGTCTCGGACCGCCGCAACCCCGAGCAGGGCATCATCTATACCGCAGCCGAGGCTTATCTGTTGCGCACTGGCGGCGCCACCACCTTGATTATGGTGGACGGTCTGGCCCAGCGGCTGGAACGCGACGGGCTGCGGCTGGCAACAGCCAAGTTTGCCGATTTCTCCTTTGACATTTCCGCGCTGGTCCAAAAGGACGCAGTGGGCATTATCGATCTCGATAACACGCCCACGCCCGCATTGCTGGCGGGTGGAACGGCGCTCGCGCAGCAGGCCGGGTGGCGCGCGGGCGACGTGGCCGAGACGCTCCATGCGCGGTTTGCGCGCCCGCTGTTTTGCGTCACCGCCGCGCTGATCGGCTTTTCTACCCTGCTGATCGGCGGGTTTTCACGCTTCGGCGTCTGGCGCGAGATAGTCTTTGCCTTTGGGCTGCTGGTGGTGCTGGACGGGCTGCGCGGCACTCTATCCTCGCAGGTCAGTGCCAATGCCCAACTGTGGCCGCTGATGTATCTGCCCACCCTGACCGGCGCGGGCATCGCCGCGCTGATGCTGTGGCATGCGGCCAACCCCGCGTGGCGCGCGCGCTGGATCCGGCGGAGGGCTGCCGCATGATCCTGCACCGTTACTTCGCGCGCCGTTTCGCAGCCAGCTTCCTGTTGATCACCGTGGTCCTTTTCACGCTGGTCATGCTGACCGGTCTGCTGGAAGAAGCACGCCGCTCATTTGCCGATAGCCTCAGCTTCGGCGATCTGCTGGTGCTCACACTGCTGGACGCGCCGCAAACGATCAACGTAATCCTGCCATTGATCATGGTGCTGGCCACGGTGGTTCTTTTCCTTGGCATGGCGCGCTCATCAGAGATGGTGGTCACACGCGCGTCCGGGCGCTCTGCGCTGACCACGCTGCGCGCGCCAGTGGTGATGGCATTTGTTATTGGACTGATGGTGGTGGGCCTGTTCAACCCCATCGTTGCCGCCACCTCCAAACGCTACAGCCAGTTGTCCGAGCAATACCGCAACGGTCCTGGTGCTGCGCTGTCCATCTCGGACGAAGGGCTGTGGCTGCGGCAGGGATCAGACGCCGGGCAGACCGTGATCCGGGCGTGGCGGTCTAACAACGACGGCTCGGTGCTTTATGATGTGACCTTTGTGGCCTACGCGCCAGAGGGCGGGCCTATTCGGCGGATTGAGGCGCGTAGTGCCGCACTGGGGCCGCAAGGATGGGAGCTGGTCGATGCCAAGTCATGGCCTCTGCAAGCAGGGGTGAATGCGGAAGGCAACGCCGAGACCTTCGAGACGCTCATCATCCCGTCCACTCTGACCCTCGACAGCATTCGCGACAGCTTTGGCAAGGCGGGTGCCATATCCATCTACGCCCTGCCCGCCTTTATCAAACAGCTTGAGCAATCGGGCTTCTCACCGCGCCGCCATCAGGTCTGGCTGCAAACAGAGCTGGCCCGCCCACTGTTCCTGATTGCAATGGTTCTTGTTGCGAGCGCGTTCACCATGCGGCATACCCGTTCGGGAGGCACCGGTGTTGCGGTGTTGTCGGCGGTTTTATTGGGGTTCGGTTTGTATTTTATCCGTAGTTTTGCGCAAATTCTGGGCGAAAACGGCCAAATTCCAGTGCTGCTGGCTGCGTGGGCCCCGCCCGCGGCCGCGATCATGCTGGCGCTTGGTCTATTACTCCACCGTGAGGACGGCTGAATGAAGCGTGGCCTCCTTCTACTCATCCTTGCTCTGCTGCCCCTGCGCGCGCTCGCCCAGGACGCCGCACTGTTGGTCGCCGATCAGCTGTATATCACGCGAGACCGGGAACTGGTTGCCTCCGGCAATGTCGAGGCATTCCAGAATGGCACGCGCCTGCGCGCCAGTGCGATCCGATATGATCAGGGCACTGGTGCGCTGAGCATCGAGGGACCGATCACGCTGACCGAAGGCGATGATACCGTCATCGTTGCGAATGCGGCAGAACTGGATGCAGACATGCGCAACGGCATCCTGACCGGCGCGCGGCTGGTGCTGAACCAGCAACTGCAACTGGCCGCAGTCCAGATTGACCGCGTCGACGGGCGTTACAACCAGCTCTACAAAACGGCCGTAACCTCCTGCCGTATCTGCGATGACGGCAGGCCACCTCTTTGGCAGATCCGCGCCAAACGCGTGATACACGACGAGCTTGAACAGCAGCTCTATTTCGATGAAGCGCAGTTTCGCATCGGCAATATCCCGGTGTTCTGGCTGCCCCGCCTGCGCCTGCCCGGCCCCGGCGTGGAGCGCGCCTCGGGCTTTCTGGTGCCTTCGGTGCGATCCACCTCCGCGCTGGGTTTGGGCCTCAAGATCCCCTACTTCATCAAGCTGGGCGACAGGCGCGACCTCACGCTGACACCCTATCTCTCGAGCTCCACCAGCACGCTGGAGTTTCGCTACCGCGAAGCCTACCGCAACGGGCGGATTGCATTCGAGGGGGCGGTCACGCGCGACGATCTGCTCCCCGACGACACGCGCGGCTACTTGTTCGGCGCCGGTGTTTTCGCCCTGCCGCGGGATTACATCCTGAACTTCACGCTTCAAACGGTGACGGACGACGGCTATCTGGACAACTACGCCTATTCCGGCGCAGACCGCCTGAAATCTGAGCTAACCGTCAGCCGCGCACAGCGCGACGCCTATATCCGCGGCAGCTTTTTCAACTTCAAGTCCCTGCGTGATGACGAAGACAATGACACCATCCCGACACTGGTGCTGGACGGCGAATACGAACGCCGGTTTTTCCCGACCTCCCTTGGTGGCGAGGTGCGCACAACACTGGTGGCGCACAGCCACCGGCGGATATCGGATCTGGCGATCGACAGCGGCGATGCCGACGATATCGTGGATGGCCGCGATGTGGCCCGGATCAACGCAGAGATCAACTGGCTGCGCAGCTATACGCTGCCCGCAGGGCTTCGCATCGACACGCGGCTGGGTGCGGCGTTCAACACCTTCAACATCAGTCAGGACAGCACTTCCCTCACCGACCCGAGCGAACTGACGCCGCAAGCGGCCATCACCCTGCGCTACCCGCTGTCCAAGACGACACCCACGGGGATCAATCATGTGATTGAGCCGGTGGTTCAGGTGTCATGGACCGGCGGCGAACGGTTGGTCATTCCCAACGAGGAAAGCACCCGGGTCGAGTTTGATCAGGGCAACCTGCTGGACCTGTCACGCTTCCCCCGCGCGGACCGCCGCGAACGCGGCACTGTGGCCGCCGTGGGTCTGGGCTGGTCACGCTTCAACCCGGATGGATGGGACACCAATATCAGCGTTGGGCAGGTCTTCCGCACGGAAGACGACAGTGATTTCACCACCACTTCCGGTCTGGATGGTCTGACCTCCGATTTCCTGCTCGCCGGACAGCTCAGCGCCGGTGACGGCCTCTCCCTTACAGGGCGCAGCCTGTTCGAGAACGACTTTTCCCTTTCCAAGGCAGAGCTGCGGGGCGACTTCACCTACAGACGCGGCCGCTTTGGTGGTTCCTACGTCTGGCTGCAGGAAGATCCGTCGGAGGAGCGTGGCAATGAAGTGTCGGAAATCACATTCGACGGTGATTACAGGGTCAACCAGTTCTGGACCGCCTCCGCCAATTGGCGTTATGACGTGGCGACAGACCGAGCCGCCACCGCAGGTCTCGGCCTGAGCTACCAAAACGAGTGTGTGACTCTCGATTTGGCAGTCACGCGCAGCTATGCAAACTCAACAAGCGTTGAACCCTCGACCGATTTCGGATTTAACATCGGTCTGCGGGGCTTTTCCGCTGATACCGGAACAGAAAGATACGTCCGCTCATGTTCAAACTAAAACCATCCCTCGCCGCCCTTGGTCTGATTGCAATGCTGGCAACTCCGCTGCTCACCGGGCCGGTTGCCGCGCAAAACATGTTCGCCCCTGTGGCGACTGTAAATGACAGCGTTGTGACCGAATTCGAGGTCCAGCAGCGGATGCGGTTTTTGCAGGTTCTCAACGCGCCGGGCAGCAGCCGCAAGGCCGCCCTGCAAAGCCTGATCGACGAGCGCCTACGCGGTGAGGCCATCCGCGACGCCGGCCTGACCCTGACGGATGCCGGTATCAACGAGGCGCTGGAGGAATTCGCCAGCCGCGCCAACCTCAGCCGCGCGGAGTTCACCGAGGCACTGGGACGCGCAGGGATCGCACCGGAAACCTACCGCGACTTCGTGCTCAGCGGCATCGCGTGGCGCGACCTGATCCGTGCGCGCTATGCCTCGCGGGTCAGTATCTCAGAGGCCGAGATCGACCGCGCGCTGGCAGCACAAGGGTCAGGAGGCTCCAACATCAGGGTACTGGTGTCCGAAATCATCATTCCCGCACCACCACCAGAGGTTGCGCGCGTGACCGCCCTGGCAGAAGAAATTGCACAATCGACGTCAACTACACAGTTCTCCAGCTACGCGCGCCAATACTCAGCCACCGCCACACGGGGTGCCGGCGGACAGTTGCCTTGGCAAAACCTGTCTGATCTGCCGCCCGTGTTGCAGCCATTGATCCTCGCGCTGGCCCCCGGTGAAGTAACCGAGCCACTCAGCATTCCCAACGCTGTGGCCCTGTTCCAGCTGCGCGACATCGAGGAAACCGGCGCGCCTGCCAAAACATACTCGGCCATTGAATACGCCGCCTACTACATGGCCGGTGGCCGCTCAGAGCAGACCTTGCAACAGGCCGCCAACCTGCGCGCCCAGGTGGACGTCTGCGACGATCTCTATGCCTTCGCCAAGGGCCAGCCCGAAGGCGTGCTGGAGCGCGAGACGCGCACCCCCTCCGAACTGCCGCAGGATTTCGCGATCGAACTGAGCAAGCTGGATGACGGCGAAGTCTCGACCGCGCTGACCCGCTCGGACGGTCAGGCGCTGGTGTTCCTGATGATGTGCGGCCGCACTGCCGAGCAGAACGCAGATGTCAGCCGCGAAGATGTAGCCAACGCGCTGCGCCAGCGCCGCCTGAGCAGTTTTGCCGACAGCCTGCTGGAAGAACTGCGCGCAGACGCCCGCATCACGGTGGAATGAAACCCGTTATCATAACCTGTGGCGAGCCCGCAGGCATCGGCCCCGAGATCGCGGCACAGGCATGGGCCGCACTGGCCGATAGCATTCCGATGCTCTGGCTGGGTGACCCACGTCACCTGCCCGCAGGCACCCCTTTCGAGGTGATTGCACAGGCCTCTGAGGCCGCAGAGGCCAGCGCGCGTGCGCTGCCCGTGCTGCCACATGCTTTCGCAGGCAACGCCACCGCAGGCACGCCCGACCCCGCCAACGCCAGCGGCGTGATCGACGTGATCGCGCGCGCGGTCGATCTGGTCCAATCCGGCGAAGGTGCTGCCATCTGCACCGCGCCGATCCACAAGAAGGCGCTGAAGGACGGCGCCGGCTTCGCCTATCCCGGCCATACGGAATACCTGGCCGCCCTCGCAGGGGGCTGTGACGTGGTGATGATGCTGGCCTCGGACAAACTGCGCGTGGTGCCAGCCACCATCCATATCGCCCTGTCAGAAGTCCCGGCCACGCTCACACCCGCGTTGCTGCGCCGCACGATCGAGATCACCCACACTGGACTGCAACACCGGTTCGGCATCCCCCAGCCGCGCATCGCGATCAGCGGGCTCAACCCCCACGCAGGCGAAGGCGGTGCGATGGGCCGCGAGGAACTGGGATGGATTGCCCCGCTCATTGCGCAGATGCAAGCGGAAGGCTATGCCCTGCAAGGGCCGTTGCCCGCCGATACGATGTTTCACGCCGCCGCCCGCGCGCGCTATGACGCGGCGATCGCCATGTACCACGACCAGGCCCTGATCCCGATCAAAACGCTTGATTTCGACCTCGGTGTCAACGTGACGCTGGGCTTGCCGTTCATCCGCACATCTCCCGATCACGGCACCGCGTTTGACATCGCAGGCCGCGGCATCGCCAACCCCTCCAGCATGATCGAGGCGGTGCGCATGGCACACCGAATGGCCACCGCATGAACACAATCGACAACCTCCCGCCGCTACGTCAGGTCATCAATGACCACGACCTGCAGGCCCGCAAATCGCTGGGTCAAAACTTTCTGCTGGATCTGAACCTGACCGCCAAAATCGCGCGGCAGGCGGGTGATCTCACGCAGTGCGACGTGCTGGAAATCGGCCCCGGCCCCGGTGGCCTTACGCGCGGCTTGCTGTCCGAAGGCGCCCGCCGCGTGCTGGCAATCGAAAAAGACACCCGCTGTATGCCAGCGCTGGAGCAGATCAGCGCGGCCTACCCCGGCCGCCTTCAGGTCATCAACGGCGACGCGCTCGAGATCAATCCGCTGGCTCATCTGACCCCACCCATCCGCGTGGCGGCAAACTTGCCCTACAACATCGGCACCGAACTTCTGGTGCGCTGGCTCACGCCGCCAGACTGGCCGCCCTTCTGGCAGAGCCTTACCCTCATGTTCCAGCGCGAAGTGGCTGAACGCATTGTCGCGCAACCGGGATCCAAAGCCTACGGCCGCCTCGCGCTGCTGGCCCAATGGCGCGCGGATGCGAAAATAGTGATCAACCTGCCGCCCGAGGCTTTCACCCCGCCCCCCAAAGTGTCCAGCGCTGTGGTCCATCTGACCGCCCTGCCGGAACCCCGTTTTCCCGCAGACGCAGCGATACTCTCCCGCACCGTTGCCGCCGCCTTCAACCAGCGCCGCAAGATGCTGCGCGCCGCCCTCAAAGGCACCGCCCCCGATATCGAAGACCGTCTGATCGCCGCAGGCCTCAAACCCACAGACCGCGCCGAACAAATACCGCTGGAAGGCTTCTGCGCACTGGCGCGCGAAATAGCCAAGTCCTGACCCATTCCTCTGGCCGTGAAGATCCTTCCTGGGCGGCCAAAGAAGTAAAGGGGGCCGATCCCCTTCCACGCTCTGGTCAAATCCTACCACAATAAAAAAAGCCCCGCTAACGCAGGGCTTTCCTAGATCACTCAGCCGCTTCCGGCTGGTCACCGCCATCTGCTTTGGGCGCCTCGCCCCCATCGTCCTTGGGCTTGGGTTTGCGGCGTGGTGCGCGGCGGGTTTTTGGCTTGCTCTCGGGTGTCTCAACCAACGTGCTGGCTTCCTCGACCACCTCCGGTTGCGCAGCTGCAGCCTTCTCGTCTTCTGCCTGTTGCTGAGCCTCGCGCTCACTGCGTTCACGATCGCGCTCGGCTTGGCGTTCGCGGTTCAAACGCTCCTGCTCGTCCCGTTCGGCTTGGCGCTCGCGGTTCTGGCGCTCCTGCTCCTCGCGCTTGGCGTCAGCTTCTTTCTGTGCCTCGCTCAGCATCCGCAGGTAATGCTCCGCATGCTGCTGAAAGCTTTCCATTGCAACGCGGTCATTGCTCAGTTGCGCGTCACGCGCCAACTGGTTGTATTTCTCGATCACCTGGCTGGGGGTGCCACGCACCTTGCCTTCGGGACCCGAGCTGTCGAAGACACGGTTCACAACGTTGCCGCCCTGATTGCCGGAATTGCGGTTTCGGTTGTTCTTGTTGCGTGAACGCGATCTTTGAGGTTTCATAGAAGAGATCAGCCTTTAGTGCTGTAATTCAGTCAGACCGTTGGCGCGCTTGGCGCGCCCTGTCGGCACGGAGAGATGTTGGGCATAAGCCGCGCGGGACTGCTCACGCATTCACCACTGCAACAGTCACTGCATACCCTCCTCTACCCCCACTGGGCAAGAGCGAATTCAGGCCATAAAGACCGAATTATTGCCCTAGGCGGGGTTTCGGGCACAGATAACACGGTCGCGCCCGTCCAGATCAGGGAGAATCACCACATCCGCCCAGCCTGCGGCCTGAAAGATCGCGCGCACATCGGGCCCCTGCTGCCAGCCGATCTCGGCCAGCACGCGGCCCTCCGCCTCCAGATATTCCTGCGCCCGCCCCGCAATCAGACGGTAGACGCTCAGCCCGTCGGCACCGTCCGTCAACGCCATGGCAGGCTCGTGCAGCGCAAGTTCGGGGGCGATGCCCTGCATCTCGTCCTGTGCAAGATAGGGTGGATTGCTGACGATCAGATCAAACCGCCCCTCGACCGCGTCAAACCAGTCGGACTGCAAGATCCCGGCCCGCTCGGCCACCCCGTGCAGCACCGCATTGGCACTCGCCTGTAAACACGCACCCTCGGACAGGTCCACGCCCACGCCCGCCGCCTGCACCCGCTCGGCGAGCAGGGTCACAAGGATACAGCCCGAGCCGGTGCCGAGATCCAGCACCTTGTCAAAGGGCGATGCAAGGGCCGCCTCGATCAGGGTTTCCGTCTCGGGGCGCGGGTCCAGCACCTCGCGGCTGATCTTGAAGCCACGTCCATAAAACGCACGCTCTCCCACCAGATGGCTGACAGGCACGCGCACGGCGCGCAGGGAAATCAGGTTCTCGTAGCGCTCCGCAATCTCGGGGGCGATTTCTTCGGGCGCGATCAGGGTAACGCGGGCCGCGTCCACACTGGCCGCATGGGCCAGCAGTAGCCGCGCATCGCGGGCGGGGTCCGGCACACCTGCTGCGCGCAAACGAGCCGTTGCCGTGGCCATGGCCACAGCCGCCGTGGTCATTGCCCCATCTCCGCCAGCATCTTGGCTTGCGCATCTGCGGTCAAAGCATCCACGATTTCATCCAGATCCCCCTGCATCACCGCATCCAGTTTATAGAGCGTGAGGTTGATCCGGTGATCAGTCATTCGCCCTTGCGGAAAATTATAGGTGCGGATCCGCTCGGACCGATCACCGCTGCCCACCTGTGACGCGCGGCTGCTGGAGCGTTCATCGTCCATCCGCTGCCGCTCCGCATCATAGAGCCGCGTTTTCAGCACCTGCATCGCAATCTCGCGGTTGCGGTGCTGGGATTTCTCGCTGCTGGTCACGACAATGCCCGTCGGAATATGGGTAATCCGCACTGCAGAATCGGTGGTGTTCACGTGCTGACCACCGGCACCGGAGCTGCGGTAGGTATCAATGCGGATGTCGTTCGGCGCGATCTGGATGTCCACATCCTCCGCTTCCGGCAGCACCGCCACAGTCGCCGCAGACGTATGGATACGCCCGCCACTCTCAGTGCTGGGCACGCGCTGTACCCTGTGCACGCCGCTCTCGTATTTCAAACGCGCAAAGACATTCTCGCCGGTAATATGGGCTACCACTTCCTTGATCCCGCCCAGCTCGGTCGCCTGCTCTTCGATAATGTCGAGCTTCCATCCGCGCGCTTCGGCATAGCGATGGTACATGCGCAGCAGATCGGCGGCGAACAGTGCGGCCTCATCGCCCCCCGTGCCGGGCCGGATCTCAAGCATCGCTGGGCGCGCGTCAGCCTCGTCCTTTGGCAGCAGCGCCAGTTGCAGGGTAGCTTCGGCAGCGGGCAGCGCGCTCTCGATCTCGTAGATCTCGTCGCGGGCCATAGCGGCCATTTCGGGGTCGGCCAGCATCTCGCGCGCACCAGCCAGATTGTCCAGCAACACGCGATAGGCGTTGATCTCGTCTACGACAGGACGCAGATCGCTGTATTCTTTTGCCAGCTTCGAGATATCGCCACCGGCAGTGGACATGGCCGCTTCGAGGTACTCGAAACGGGCGGTGATCTGGGCAAGGCGGTCCATGGGTATCATGGGCTTTGCAGTGACTTATCAAACCGCTTTGGTCAAGTCCCGCGCTGTGCTATCATGGTCGTATGAAACGCCTCGCCCTCATTCTGGCGATTACGCCGTTTGCAGCCCAAGCGGATGTCGTTACCCCGCAAGGGCGCACGATAGATTGCTATTGCACAAACACCAGCGGCGCGCGGGTCGAGCTGGGCGAGACGATTTGCCTGCATGTGAACGGGCGTATGTTCATGGCACAATGCCAGATGTCGCTGAACGTGCCGATCTGGCGCGAGACGCAGGAAGGTTGTACCACCTCTCGGCTGGACCTAGACGCCGTCCCGTTTGGCGCGAACGCGGTCCAGCAGCCCGTCCAGTCGCTTGCCGTTGACACCCATATCTGATTTGCCAAACCGCAGACGCCCGTAGAGCTTGATCATGCCGTCGTCCTGTTCAATCGTGGTGTAATCGGGAAAGCCGAAAACTTTGGAGCGGGTGATATAGGTCAATCGCCCCTCGCCCACGCTACCGGCAATAAGTTCGGTTCGCGGCAGAGACAGCATTCCCTGATGCAGATCCGACAGCAAACCGGGCTTGCCGGGCACGACACGGGCGGCCCAGCCTTCGCCGTTTGTGTTCTCGGCCTCACCCACAGGCTTGTGCCAGCGCGACACATCCGTCGGAGCCAGCCGCACAAACGCCAGTCCCGATGTAATCGCCAATATCAACATCACCCAGATCATTCTACGCATCCTTATTTTCTCGGGCTATCTGTAGGTCACCCCGGGCAACACACACAACATTTCATAGAGCAGATTCGCCGCCACCAGCGCAGTGTTGCCAGAGGTATCATACGGTGGTGACACTTCGACCAGATCGCAACCCACGATGTTGAGCCCCCTGAGCCCCCGGATCAGCTCCAGCGCTTGCGGCGTTGTCAGCCCGCCAATTTCGGGCGTGCCTGTTCCGGGTGCATAGGCGGGGTCCAGACTGTCGATGTCGTATGTCACATAGGTCGGCGTGTCACCGATGTCACGCCGGATCTCGCCTGACAGCTGCGCGAGGCTGCGGCCCCAAAGCTCCTCTGCGGGCCACTGCTGGAACCCCCAGCCGACGGCTTCGCTGAAGTCGGTAGCAGCGTAGCCGGTGCCGCGAATGCCCACCTGATAGGTTTTCTCGGGCCGGATCAGCCCTTCCTCATAGGCGCGGCGGAAGACGGTGCCGTGAGTCTCGCGCTCGCCGAACATCTCATCATTGACGTCTGCGTGCGCGTCGATGTGGATGAGAGCAACAGGCCCGTGGCGGCCCGCCATTGCGCGCAGGATCGGCAGAGTGATCGAATGATCCCCACCCATCGCAACAGGCATCGCGTCCGACTTTAGGATTTCGTCGTAACTCTCTTTGATAATTGACAAACTGTCTTTGAGCGAAAAAGTGTTGATCGCCAGATCACCGATATCGGCCACCTGCAAACTGTCAAAGGGTGCCGCCCCGGTAGCAAGATTATAGGGCCGCAGCATCGCGGATTCAGCGCGGATCTGCTTGGGGCCGAAGCGCGTGCCGGACCGCCAAGACGTGCCAATATCCATCGGGATGCCCAGCACGGCCACGTCCAGCCCTTTGAGGTCATTGACCGACGGCAGACGCATGAACGTATTGGGCCCCGAAAACCGTGCCAGTTCGTTGCCACCGATCGGTTGATTCTTCTCGCTCATTCGCCTGCTCTCATCCTCGCGCCCAGAAGGCAACATATCTCCGTCGCCACATGGGCCCCGGCAATGGCGGTGGCGCCCGTGGTATCAAATGGTGGCGACACCTCGACAATATCGCCGCCGCGTATGTTGATCCCCGCCAGATCGCGCAGCATCGCCGCCGCCTGCCAGCTGGCCAGCCCGCCCCAGACAGGGGTGCCCGTGCCCGGTGCAAACGCAGGATCCAGCGCATCTATATCAAATGTGAGGTATGTGGGGTTATTCCCTAGGATTTTCTTAATCTTTTCGACTGCCGCCGCCGTGCCGCGCTCGTGCACCTCGCGCGCATCAATCGTGGTGACGCCCATCGTGTCCTCGTTATAGGTGCGGATACCGACCTGAACAGACGTTTTGGAGTCCACATAGCCCAGCTTGATCGCTTTGTAGAACATAGTGCCGTGGTCTATCCGCTCCATATCATCGTCCACCCAAGTATCTGAATGGGCATCGAAATGCAGCAGGCTCATGGGGCCGAATTTCTCGGCATAGGCCTTGAGGATCGGGAAGCTGATGTAGTGATCGCCACCCAAGGCCACGCTTGCCACGCCTGCGTCCAATATGCTCTTGATATGCGCAGTCAGCGTCGCCGGAAACTCGGACACCCGCGCGTAATCAAACGCCAGATCACCATAATCCACGATGGCCCGCTCGCTCAGCACATCAAAGTCCCAGCCATAGGGTGGATCATAGGGCTGCAGCGCGCTCGCCTCGCGGATCGCGCGTGGGCCAAGGCGCGTGCCGGTGCGGTTGGTCACCGCCTGATCGAAGGGCACGCCGGTCACGGCGACATCCACGCCGCGCAGGTCCTTGGTATATTTGCGCCGCAGAAACGACGTGGCCCCGCCAAAGGCGTTCTCAAAGCTCGGCCCTTTCAGATTGTCGCGGGTAAACGCCTGATCGACCTGTGTTTTCGCGTCTTCCAGTCCCATTACTTCACCGCCGGCTGCATTTTTTCGACCAGCTGCACGAAGAAGGAGGCACCAATCGGGGCGACCTCGTCGTTGAAGTTGTATTTGGGGTGGTGCAGCCCCGCCCCCGGCCCCGCACCAAGGAACAGATAGGCACCGGGGCGTTCCTCCAGCATATACGAGAAATCTTCGGCTCCGGCCACCTTCGGCGATTCCGCATCCACATTCGCCTCACCCACAACATCACGCGCGATGCCGGCGGCAAATCCGGTCTGTGCTTCGGCGTTGACTGTGGCGGGGTAGCCTTCCTCGTAATCAAGCTCCGCCGTCACACCGTAGCTTGCCGCCTGCCCCTGAACAATTTCGTCCATCCGCTTGCGGATCAGCGTCTGCACATCCTTGTCAAAGGTGCGCACCGTGCCGTTGATCATCGCGGTGTCTGGGATGATGTTGCTGGCCGTGCCGGTGTGGATCTGCGTGACCGAGATCACTTTCTCCTGCGCCGAATGTACATTGCGGCTGGAGATCGTCTGGATCGCCTGCACGATCCCGCAGGCCGCCACCACGGGGTCCGCCGTCTCATGCGGCATGGCACCATGGCCGCCACGGCCATTGATCTTGATGGTGAAGGAATCCACCGCCGCCATGATCGGTCCCGGCGTGGTGTGGAACGTGCCCAGATCCGCACCCGGCATGTTGTGGATGCCGTAAACCTCCGCGATATCGAAGCGGTCCATCATCCCTTCGGCGCACATCACCTGCGCGCCGCCGCCGTCTTCTTCGGCGGGCTGGAAGATCAGCGCGACACGCCCCGAAAAATTCCGCGTCTCCGCAAGATATTTCGCCGCCCCCAGCAAGGTGGCGGTGTGCCCGTCATGGCCGCAGGCGTGCATCTTGCCCGGATGGGTCGAGGCATAGTCAACGCCCGTCTCTTCCATGATCGGCAGCGCGTCGAAATCCGCACGCAGGCCCACAGTGCGCCCTGCGCCAGTGCCGTTAATAATCGCCACGATGCCCGTCTGCGCAATGCCGGTGTGGATCTCGTCCACGCCGAACTCCTCCAGCCGCTCCTTGATGAAGGCCGAGGTCTTGGGGCAGTCGAAGCCCAGCTCGGGGATGGTGTGCAAATGCTGGCGCCAGGCGGTCATATCGGCGGCAAAATCCGCGATGCGGTTGAGGACGGGCATGGGTGGACTCCTGTAAGTTGTTGCCCTTATCTGACACCACAGCGAGGGGACCCGCAATGGCAAGTGACCTGATAAATGACGAAAACGCCGGGATCGAGAGGCTGCTCGAAATCATGCGCCGCCTGCGTGATCGCGACACAGGATGCCCGTGGGACATCGAGCAGGATTTCGACACCATCGCCCCCTATACAATCGAGGAAGCCTATGAGGTCGCCGATGCCATTGCGCGGCGCGACTGGGCGGAGCTGGAGGGCGAACTGGGCGATCTGTTGCTGCAATCAGTCTACCACACCGCCATAGGCGAAGAGCAGGGTTTGTTTTCCTTCCAATCCGTTGTGCGCAACATCTCCAACAAGATGGTCGCGCGCCACCCGCATGTGTTCGGGGACGAGTCCCGCGAGAAATCCGCAGAACAACAAACCGCAGACTGGGAAGCGATCAAAGCGGTCGAGCGTGCGGGCAAAGCACAGCGCGGTGCGCTCGATGGTGTGGCTGTAGGTCTGCCCGCCCTGCTGCGCGCCTACAAGCTGCAAAAACGCGCCGCCCGCGTGGGCTTTGACTGGCCCGACACCGGCGATGTGATTGCCAAGATCCAGGAAGAAGCCGCCGAGCTGGTAGAGGCCCGCGACACCCTGAGCGCGGAGGAGCAGTTCGAGGAATTCGGTGACCTTATGTTCGTGATGGCCAATCTGGGCCGCCATCTGGGCATCGACCCCGAAGCCGCCCTGCGCGCAGCGAACGGCAAATTCACCCGCCGCTTTGCCGGGGTCGAGGCACGGTTGCGCGATCAGGGCAAAACGCCCGAAGACAGTACGCTGGAAGAGATGGACGCGCTCTGGGACGCCGTGAAAGCAGCCGAGAAAGCCGCCAAAGCCTAACGCAGCAGTTGCACGGCAGGCATCGCGGCTATTTCTTCCAGATGCGCTTCGTAGCGGCCCTTCAGGATACGCTCCTGCCGGGCTGTAAATACCGACAAACCCAGCTGGCGTTTGTCCTCGCGGTGCTCTGCAATGATTTTTTGCCAGACTTTCCGCTTCAGCTTTTCGCCTTGGTGATAACGGCGCTGCAACGCCGCCAGTGCTGCGTCCGTGGCGGAATGGTTCACCCGTTTGTCAGGCTCGCGCAGCGGCAGTGCAGACAGCTCGGGCACCAAAAGACCTAGGATATCCACGCTTTGCCCGCGGCGCGGATAGTCGATGACCACCAATTCCTGCGGTTTCAGATGCTCTTGGATCAGTCGCACCAGATCGGGCCAGCCTCGGTCCATGTGCAACATGTTGTATCGCCCCGTCTTGAACGGGCTGGCCTTGTTGTCTTCTGCCCGTTTGCGCCAGGCCGATACGAAAAGGGCGCGGTAGTCCCGCACCACCAGCACAGCGCGCAAAACCGGCGCCTGTGCGGCCGCCGCCAGTGTTTGCATACGCGCTTGTGCCGCCGGATAGAACTGGCCTGCAGCAAAATGGATCATCCGCCCGGGTATATTCTCCTCCGACAGGATCATTGCATGGCTGCCGTCTGTCGCGTGGCGTTGCAGCTCTCGTTCGCACAGGGGCACAAATTTGCTTTCCCATTGCTCGACAGCGCGCGGCGCAGGCAGTCGCAGCCCCAAAGTACCCTGTGGAATATCATCCCGGCCCGGATAGGCCAGATCAAACCCCGCCGAGGTCAGTAAGGCCCTGTTCTGCGACAACATCATCTGGAACGAGGATGTGCCCGTACGGTGCGCGCCTAGATGCAAATACAACGGTTTTCCTTGGGTCATAGTCACCGACATATCCAATCAGCGCCCCCCTGCGCAAGCACGCTGGAACGCTGGACAAGCACGCACGGCCTTGCGAGGGTGCGCCAAACGTTTTGTTGAGGAATACCCCTATGCCGCCGCGCAAGATTATCATTGATACAGATCCGGGCCAGGACGATGCCGTGGCAATCCTGCTGGCACTGGCCAGCCCAGAAGAGATCGAGGTGCTGGGCATCACCTGCGTGGCAGGCAACGTGCCGCTGGACCTCACCACACGAAATGCCCGCATCGTCTGCGAGCTGGCGAACCGCACCGACGTGGCCATACACGCAGGGTGTGACCGCCCCTTGGGCCGTGATCTGGTCACCGCCGAACATGTCCACGGCAAAACCGGTCTTGATGGCCCCTCGCTCCCCGAGCCTACAATGCCTCTGGCGACAGGGCATGCTGTAGATTTCATCATTGACCAGCTGCGCGAGCATGCGCCCGGTACTGTGACCCTGTGCCCGCTGGGTCCGCTGACCAACATTGCCACCGCCTTGCAAAAGGCGCCGGACATTGCCACGCGCATCGCCAAGATCGTCTTGATGGGCGGCGGCTATTTCGAGGGCGGCAACATCACACCCACTGCCGAATTCAACATTTATGTCGACCCACAAGCTGCTGATATCGTGTTTAAATGTGGCGCACCCATTGTGGTTATGCCACTGGACGTCACCCATAAGGCGCTGGTCACCGCCGAGCGCAATGACGCCTTTCGCGCCATCGGCACGCCAACAGGCATCGCCGTGGCCCAGATGACAGACTTCTTTGAGCGTTTCGACAAGGAGAAATATGGCTCGACCGGCGCGCCGCTGCATGACCCCTGCGTCACCGCCTATCTGATCCGTCCCGATCTGTTCACCGGGCGCCACATCAACGTGGAGATCGAAACACAGTCGGAGCTGACCATGGGCATGACAGTCGCCGACTGGTGGCGCGTCACCGATCGGGAGCCGAACGCCACCTTCATGGGCGACATAGACGCCGACGGCTTCTTTGCGCTGCTTACAGAACGGCTGGCACGCTTGTGAGCGCAGCACTCACCCTTGCGACACCGGACCACCTGAACGGCTTGCTGGCTTTGGTCGCCTCCTACCATGTGGAGGCGGGCATAAAATCCACCGATGACTCCCGCCGCAAAGGCGTCATGCCGCTGCTTGACGGTATTCCTTACGGCTGCGCCTACCTGATCGGCCCGGCCCGTGCGCCCATCGGATATATCGTGATAACCTTCAGCTGGTCAGTGAAATTCGGTGGCCTCGACGGCATCGTGGACGAGCTCTACATGCGCCCCGGCGTGCGTGGACGGGGCATTGCGTCCGAAGCGTTGAACGCCCTGCCGCGTGCGCTCGCCGGTGCCGGTCTGCGCGCTGTCCATCTGGAAGTGGACAAGGACAACGCAGCCGCGCTCAAACTCTACCGGAGGGCTGGGTTTGTGCCACGGGATGCCTATATGATGATGTCCAAACGCCTCTGACCGGAGTACGCCATGCACATTCCCTTCGACAACAGCTACGCCACCCTGCCCGATGCCTTCTACACGCGTGTAGACCCAACATCCGTTAAGTCGCCCAAACTACTGGCATTCAATGAAGATCTGTCAAAAGTGATTGGCATTTCCAACGCAGACGCATCCGAGCTTACCCAAGTGTTTGGCGGTAATGAAATACCCCAAGGCGCTGCCCCCTTGGCCCAACTCTATGCCGGTCACCAGTTTGGAAACTTCACCCCACAACTCGGCGACGGGCGCGCGATCCTTTTGGGAGAAGTGATTAAAGACAATGGCCTGCGCTATGACATTCAACTGAAAGGTTCAGGCCGCACCCCCTATTCTCGCGGCGGAGACGGTCGTGCGTGGCTTGGTCCGGTTTTGCGTGAATATGTCGTCTCCGAGGCCATGCACGCCCTTGGCATCCCGACCACCCGCGCACTGGCCGCTGTCGCCACCGGCGAAGGCGTGCTGCGCGAACAGGGCATGCTGCCCGGTGCCGTGCTGACCCGCGTCGCCTCAAGCCACCTGCGCGTCGGCACCTTTCAGGTATTCGCCCATCGCGGCCAGACCGAACACTTGAAAACGCTTACCGATTACGCCATCGCGCGCCACTATCCAGACGCTGCGGGCCCGATGGACCTGCTGCGCGCCGTCTGCGCAAAACAGGCCGAGCTTGTTGCTGCATGGATGTCCGTGGGCTTTATCCACGGGGTCATGAACACAGACAATTGCTCCATCGCGGGTGAGACGATTGACTACGGTCCATTCGCATTTATGGATGAATTTCATATGGGTATGGTGTTTTCTTCAATCGACAGACAAGCCCGCTATGCCTACGGAAACCAGCCCAATATGGTCATGTGGAACATGGCACAACTGGCCACTGCGCTGCTGCCGCTGGCGCAGGACAAGGACGCAATGCTGGAAGAAGCCACCGCCATTATCCACGCCATGCCAGACCAGATTGAGGCAGCATGGCTGGCCCGCTTTGGCGCGAAGATCGGGCTGCGCGATCCCCGCCCCGAGGACACAGACCTGATCCAGAGCCTGCTGGATCTGATCCAAGCTGATAGTACCGACTTTACCAATACATTCAGAGCCTTGTCAGGCGACGCGGCCCGCGACCAGTTCACCAACCGCGCCGCATTTGACGCGTGGTCCAAAAAGCACCAAGCCCGCATTGCTACCGAACCTGATCCGATTGCGACCATGAACGCCGCCAACCCGGCCGTCATCCCCCGCAATCACCGGATCGAGCAGATGATCGAGGCCGCCGCCTCGGGTGACATGGCCCCGTTCAACCGCTTGATGACCGCCCTAAGCACACCGTTTGTCGAAACAGACGCCGACCTCACCCGCCCGCCCGCCGCCTCGGAGGCCGTTCAGGCCACGTTCTGTGGAACGTAGTCCGCTGCAACCTGTTTGAGATTTCCCAACGCGGCCCTAGGCCCGCGTGCGCCGGTTGATCAGGGTAATCCCCACTGCAACCAATATCAGTGCCCCCCAGATTGTCGGAGCGATTTCCTCGCCCAGCAACAGCCAGCCCATCAGCACCGACGCGACGGGCGAGATGAAGCTGAAGGAGGCGACAGAATTCGCCGGATAGCGTTTCATCAGCCAGAACCACGCCAAGAATCCCAAACTCGCGACGCCGATGATCTGGAACGCCATACCGGCGATGTGGATCAGCTGCACATCGCGCAAGAACGGGCCGAACAGTGGCGCCAGCACCAGCAAAACCGGGGCCGAAACGGCCACTTGGGAGATCAACTGCTGCTCGGGTGGCACTTCGGCCAGCGGCGTCACCCGCACCAGCAGGACAATCCCGCCCCAGCACAGCGCCGAGCAGAGCGACAACAAATCACCCGCCCAACTGACCTGGCCGCCTGTGCGGTCCGAGAGCGCCAGAATAACCCCCGAAAACGCCAGCGCCAGCCCCAGTGCCTTACGCTGCGTCAACCGTTCCTCGGGCAGGAAAACGACGCTGGCAAGTGCCAGCCACAACGGCATGGAGTAAAAAATAACTGCACTACGGCTGACCGTTGTCAGATCAAGCGCCGTGAAAAGGCATAGAAATTCAAACGCAAACAGCAATCCCGAGGCGACGGCCCAAGGCATGGCGACACGCGGTATCCGCAACGACACCCCCCGCAGATGCATCCACAGCAGCAATACCAACACGGCACCGGCAGAGCGTAATCCTGCGGCAAAAACAGGGCTGAACCCGCCCCCCGTGACCTTGATCACCACCTGATTGAACGCCAGATGCAGCGCAAATGCCGTCAGTGCCACCGCGCCGAACGCGTCCATTTCCGCTTTTCTATCCATACCACAGACAGCACCGGCGGTCGCGGAATTGTCAATGCGCACCCTGCGTCTCTTTTCCCCGTAACTGCCGCTTCCTATATGTCACTATGAAACGCAGCAAAGTTCTTGGAACCGGAGTAAACATATGAGTCTTACGAAAATGTTGGCCAAAGTGGCTGTTGGTGTCGCCATTGCCAAAGGGGCGCAGGCGGTCATGAAAAACAATCAGAAGGGTGGCAAGTCGCAATCAGGGGGCCTTGGCGGGTTGCTGGGCGGACTTAGTGGCAGCACGGGCGGTACAGGCGGCGGTAGCTTACAAAACATGCTGGGCGGTCTGCTGGGCGGGGGCGCGGCAGCGGGTGGTGCCCGCAGCGGCGGCTTGGGCGGTCTGCTGGAGAACCTTGGCGGCAGCACACAGGGCAGCACAGCGCGCAGTGGCCAGGGTGGTCTTGGTGGAATGCTAAGCGGTCTTGCAGGTGCGGCAGGTGCCGGTGGCTTGCTTGGTGGTCTGGGCAGCACGATGCAAAAGGCGCCTGCGCAGAACAACGAAAGCTTCGGAGCCGTGCTCAATTCGCAATTCGACGAGACGCCGGAAGCCCCGATCGAACCTTCGCAGGATCAGGAGGCGCTGTCCGCGCTGATGCTGACTGCGATGATCCAAGCTGCGAAATCGGACGGCGTGTTCGATGAGGACGAGAAGGAAAAGCTGCTGGGTCATCTGGGCGATGTCGACGAAGAGGAAGCAGCCTTCGTGCAGGCGCAAATGCAGGCGCCTGTGGATGTGGATGCCTTGGTCGCAAACACACCCGAAGGTCTGGGCCCACAGATCTACACAGTCAGCGTCATGGCGATTGATCTCGATACCCGCGACGAGGCGGAATACCTGCACAAGCTCGCTACGGGCTATGGCATGACACCCGCTCAGGTGAATGAAATCCACGCAGAGCTGGGCGTGCCGTCGCTCTACGCCTGACCCCGCCACTCAAAAAGGCGCCCTGCGGGGCGCCTTTTCTTTGTTTCACATCTCAGGCAGCACTGCCGCCACCTGCACCGCTGCGCCGTCTGCGTCGCGGGGCACCGCCGGCGGGCTTTGCCGCTGCACCTTGCGGACGGCCACCACCGCCCTGCCCGCGACCACCGCCGCCGCCTGCACCGCCACCCGAGCGGCCCCGGCCGCCACGGCTTTTCTGCTTTGGCTTGTCGGGAATCTCATGGCTTTCCCAGACGCGGCCCGAAGCCACTGGAATGCGCAGACCCATAACTTTCTGGATGTCGATCAACTCGCCCATCTCGTCGGGCGAACAGAAGGCAATCGCAGCACCATCCTTGCCCGCCCGCGCGGTGCGGCCAATACGGTGGACGTAGTTGTCCGGCACATTGGGCAGCTCGTAGTTGTAGACGTGTTTCACGTCGGGAATATCCAGACCGCGTGCCGCCACATCGGTGGCGACCAGAACGGTGATCTCGCCCTTCTTGAACGCATCAATCGCGCGGTCACGCTGGCCTTGAGACTTGTTACCATGGATCGAGGCCGCATCAAAACCGGCTTTTACCAGATCCTTCATCAGCTTCTCACAGCCGTGCTTGGTGCGGCCAAAGACCAGCGCGCGCTCGTCCGTGTGCTTGGACAACAGCTCGATCAGCAGATCCTTCTTTTCCGCCTTGGCGATGAAATGAACCTCTTGGGTGACCTTGTCCGCCGCCTTGCCCGGAGGCGAGACTTCGATACGGATCGGGCTGTTGAGGTAGCTGTTGGCAATCTCGCTCATCAGCTTGGGCATCGTGGCCGAGAACAGGAACGTCTGGCGGTCCTTTGGGATCACTTGGGAAATCTTGCGCAGGTCATGGATAAATCCCATGTCCAGCATCTGGTCAGCTTCGTCCAGCACCAGAAACTTCGCCTCGTCCAGACGCACGGCGCGGCGGTCCATTAGATCGAGCAAGCGGCCCGGTGTTGCGACCAGAATATCCACACCGCCGTGCAGGCGCTTGATCTGGGTGTTGATGTTCTGCCCGCCCACAACCATCGCCACCTTGATCGCGGTGCCTTCGGCAAAGCCGCGCAGGTTCACGCTGATCTGGGTTGCCAGCTCGCGCGTGGGGGCCAGCACAAGGCCGCGCACGGATTTGGGGTTGGGTCGGCCTTCCATTTCCAGCATCCGCGCGATCAGCGGAATGCCGAAAGCGGCGGTCTTGCCGGTGCCTGTCTGCGCCAGTCCCATCACGTCACGACCGTTCAGCCCGTGCGGGATCGCCTGTTTCTGGATCGGGGTCGGGTCTTTCAGACCCATGGCCGCCAGACGTTTCACCAACGCCGATGGCAGGTCCATCATGTCAAAATCGCTCATAGTATATCTCATCTTCCGCACGCGAGGCAGGGCCTGCATGCTTATCATACGGGTGCGCAACAGCGGATCACGACAGCGGGCCAAATGCCAGTCTGCCGTCCGGATGCGTCTGCCCCACGCGTGATTTTGGGAACAAAGGGTCGGCCTTGCGTATGCGGATAAACCGCCGCCTGCTCACGCGGCAGAAGGCACGCCCTGATCGCTATCTGGGGGTTGCACGCAGATATGTCAACTGTTGTAATGATCTGCGACGCGGCGTTCACCGGGTCCGCATCACCCGAGGATAGACGTAAATGACCGACCGCAAAGACCGTGACCGCCCGCTGCTGGCTGTGCTGATCGACGCCGATAACGTGCCCGCCCGCCACGCCGCAGATATCATGCGCGAGGTCGCCACCATTGGCGAGCCCGCGCTGCGCCGCGTCTATGGCGACTGGTCCAACCCCCACATCAAAGGCTGGAAAGAGCCGATCCATGCGCTGGGTCTTGTCGCACGGCAGGAGACATCGAACACCACTGGCAAGAACGCCACCGACATCGGGCTGGTGATCGACGCAATGGACATTCTGCACTCAGGCAAGTTCGACGGTTTTGTGATTGTCTCATCCGACAGCGATTTCACCGCGCTGGTCAACCGCCTGCGCGAGGACGGGCTGACCGTGATCGGCATCGGCGAGGAAAAGACCAACCCCGCCCTGCGGAATGTCTACAACCGCTTTATTCTGGTTGAGAACCTGGAAGGCGAGGATGAGGCCGAGGAGGTATCCGCACCGAAGGGCAAACCAAAGGCGGATATGAACCGCGCCTACCAGTTGGTCCGCAACGCGATCGACCGCTGCGATACGGAGGAGGAATGGATCTCGCTGGGCGCAATTGGTCTGAACCTGCGCGCAGCCCACCCGGATTTTGATACCCGCACCTACGGCTTTGCCAAACTCAGCGGCATGGTCAAGGCGATGCCGCTGCTCGAGTTCTCGAACAAGGACCACGACCCGCGCGTGCGCATCCGCGACTAACGCCGCCGCGCCATCAGCGGCAATAGCACGCTCAACACCATCAGCCGGGTCATGTGGCACGCAGCCACAAATCCCGGCACCGCTCCCATCACAACGCCCATGGCAATCATTGTCTCCAGCCCGCCGGGTGCAAAGGCCAGCAACACATGGCTGGGCGGCATCCCCAGCGCCCAGGCGACGGGCAGCGCGCCCGCCGCGGACAGGATGACAGCAACGCCGGTAATCGCCAGACCCGCTGCCAGATTGCGCAGCAACTCTGCCGCTGTCACACCCGCAAAACGAGTCCCGATCAGTGCCCCCAGCGCCACGTAAGCGGGCATCACCAACCATGCGGGCATCACACCGGACCGCAGCCCGCTCAGCTGCCACACACCCGCCACCAGCATCGCCCCGATCAGCAAAGGTGCAGGCACATCCCAGCGCCCCAGCAGCACGGATGCCCCCAACGCAAGCACCGTCAGCACACCCAGCACCCACAGCGGCCAGACCACCCCCTGCGGCATCATAGCCCCGTCCAGGTCCACGCCCATCGCCACAGCAACCACCGGCACCACCAGCGTCAGCAGCAGCAAGCGCACCGATTGCGTGACCGACACGCGCACCACATCGCTTCCCGCCTGTTCGGCCATGGCGACCACAAAGCTCAGATGTCCCGGCGCACCGGCCAGCAGCGCGCTGCGCGGTGCATAGCCAAAGAACCGCACCAGCACCGCGCGGCAGGCCGCCATTGTAGCCCAGGTCAGCGTGGCCACCATCAAGAACGCCAGTGGCCAGCGCTGCATCGTCTCCAGCGCCTGCGCGCTGAACCCTGCCCCCACCGTCAGCCCCAGCACGACAAAACACCCCTCCCGGAAGCGCGGATGGACCTGCACGCGCACCCCCGCCACCCCCGCCAGGCTGACTGCAAGCGCTGGCCCGGTCAGCAGATAGATCGGCGCATGAACGATCCAGCCCAGTGCCGCCCCCACACAGGCCACCGCCAGTGTCAGCAGGGTGGCACCCCATGGCGTACTTCGGAAATTTGTGTTCATGGGCAACTCGCTATCACCGCGCCCCTTGCGCAGCCAGCCACAAAAGCGCATCACGCCCCTAAAGTTAACAAGGCAAGGGAAACACCCATGGACAATCTTCGCGGCGCGATCCTGATGGTGCTGGCCATGCTGGGCTTTGCCATCGAAGACAGCTTTATCAAGCTGATGGGCGATGCCATTCCCGTGGGGCAGATCGTGGCGGTGCTGGGCGCTGGTGGTACGGCCATCTTCGCGGTGGTGGTGCTGGCACAGCGCCGCCCGCTGTTCGAGCGCGCGATGCTCGTCGCCCCGGTCTTGACCCGCGCGGTGGGCGAAATTGCGGGAACCGTCTGCTTCATCTCCGCCATCATCTATATGCCTCTTTCCACCGCTTCGGCGATTCTTCAGGCAACACCGCTGGTGGTGACACTGGGCGCAGCGCTGTTTCTGGGCGAGTCCGTCGGCTGGCGCCGCTGGGCCGCGATTGGCGTCGGGTTCATGGGGGTGCTGATGATCATTCGTCCCGGGCTTGACGGCTTCTCTCCCCTGTCCCTGTTTGCTGTGGGCGGTGTTTTCGGTCTGGCCCTGCGCGACATCTCCACCCGTAAAATTTCTGCTGACCTGTCCTCGATGCAGCTGAGTTTTCTGGGCTTTCTGGTGCTGGTCCCTACAGGTGGCGTGATGATGCTTGTCACCGGCGCGCCACTGACCCCCATGGACCTGCGCCTGACCGGCCTGATGATCGCTGCCGTCACCATCGGCGTCTTTGCCTACTACGGCATTGTCGCTGCGATGCGCGTGGGCGAGGTGAGCTTTGTTACCCCCTTCCGCTACTCGCGCCTGATCTTCGCGATGATCATCGGAATCGCCTTCTTCGGCGAGCGGCCTGACGCGATGACGCTGCTCGGCGGCATAGTGATTGTGGCCTCCGGCATCTATACGGTCTGGCGTGAGCGCAAACAGGGTCTCAAGGTAACTTCCAAGCCTTCCAAAGTCTGAACCACCCCTATAAGACAGGCGCAAATTCACCGATTTGCCCCAAGGAATTCCCCATGAGCACCATTATCGACATCCACGCCCGCGAAATCCTCGACAGTCGGGGCAACCCCACGGTCGAGGTTGACTTGATCCTCGAAGACGGCACCATGGGTCGCGCGGCGGTGCCCTCGGGCGCGTCAACCGGCGCGCATGAAGCCGTCGAGAAGCGCGACGGTGACACGTCACGCTACTTCGGCAAGGGTGTTCTGGAGGCCTGTGCGTCCGTTAACGGCGAGATCGCAGAGGCGTTGATCGGCATGGACGCGACCGAGCAGGTGGACATCGACGAGATGATGATCGAGCTGGACGGCACCGCCAACAAAGCCCGCCTTGGCGCGAATGCGATCCTCGGCGTGTCGCTGGCCACCGCCAAAGCTGCCGCAGATTTCTGCACCCAGCCGCTCTACCGCTACATCGGCGGCACCTCCGCGCGGATGCTGCCCGTGCCGATGATGAACATCATCAACGGCGGCGAGCATGCGGACAACCCGATCGACATTCAGGAATTCATGATCATGCCGGTTGCAGCGGAAAACATCCGCGACGCCGTGCGCATGGGTGCCGAAGTATTCCACACCCTGAAGAAAGAACTGTCGCAGGCAGGGCTTGCCACCGGTGTGGGTGACGAGGGTGGCTTTGCGCCCAACATTGGCTCCACCCGAGATGCGCTTGATTTCATTATGAAATCCATCGAGAAGGCAGGCTATAAACCGGGCGAGGAAATTTACCTCGCGCTGGACTGTGCGGCCACGGAATACTTCAAGGACGGCAAGTATGTCCTTGATGGCGAAGGCAGAATGCTGACACCATCCGAGAATGTGGACTACCTGACATCGCTGGTAAATGATTACCCCATCATCAGCATCGAAGACGGCATGTCCGAAGATGACTGGGAGGGTTGGATCGCACTGAACGAAGCAATCGGTGACCGCGTTCAGCTGGTGGGCGATGACTTGTTCGTCACCAACCCTGCCCGTCTGGCCGAAGGCATCAGCCGCCGGGCCGCCAATTCCATGCTGGTAAAAGTCAACCAGATCGGTAGCTTGACGGAAACACTTCAAGCCGTGGACATGGCACACCGCGCGGGCTTTACCAATGTGATGTCCCACCGCTCGGGCGAGACGGAAGATGCGACCATCGCCGATCTTGCTGTGGCGACCAACTGCGGACAGATCAAGACCGGCTCGCTTGCGCGCTCGGACCGGCTGGCGAAATACAACCAGCTGATCCGCATCGAAGAAGCGTTGGGTGCTACCGCGCAATATGCGGGCCGCAGCATCCTGAAGTAGACTATAGAAATCCATAAAAAAAGGGAGGGCGCACTGCCCTCCCTTTTCCGGATGCCAACCCTTTTTGGGTTAGTCCCACATGTCTTCGTCAACTTCCGGCAGCTCATTCAGTTGTGCTTCAGTCAAGTTGGTGACGTAGTTATAGTCTTTCCCCTCACCCATGGCGAAGCGGACACTTTCCAGTGGCAGGATTACATCGCGGTCGCCGATGTCAAGAAAGCCACCAATTTCTGCCAAGATTGCCACCATCTGACCATTCTGGTCTAGCAGCACATCGGAAATTTCGCCTACTTTCTTCCAGTTCGCGTCGATGGTGGTGTAAGCGTTGCCGCTTGCCCAAGTCGTATCTTCCGCGTTGACTTCAATCGCGTAGATCGAACCATCTTCAATCTGCTCTGCCGAGACCAAGTTTTCAGGCATCATCTGCGATTGCGCAGCAGCGCCTGTCGCCATGCCGGTTGCCAGCAAGGATGCGAGTGCAAAGGTGCGTGGTGTCATGATACGGTTTGTCATCGTTTGATCTCCTTATGTCTGTTCAGTGACCCAACGCCCAAAGACTGGTTGGGTTTCAAGATTTCGCGATTACCCAGCGGAAGCTGTGCAACGCCCCGCCCCTTGCGCCAGACGGCACAGTGGCGCAAAACCACGTTCAAGCCTTCCTAGCGTCGCCGGAGAGATCCTTCATGAGCCAGACAACTATCCGTCCTGCCAGCAGCCCCGAAGACCTGTCTGCCGTCCGGCAGCTCTGCTGGGATTACCGTGCGTTCCTTTTGGGCGTATCAGAGATCGATGCACAGATCACTGAAACCTTTTATCCCGTGCCCATCTATACCGGTTTGATGGACAGGCTGACGGACATTCATGCCCGGCCTCAGGGCATTATCCTGCTTGCGGAGCGCGATGGCGCACCAGTGGGCTGTGCAATGTCCCACGCGCTCGATCCCGCAACATCCGAGATCAAGCGCCTCTATGTCGGGCCACAGGCGCGCGGTCACGGGATTGCCCGCGAACTGGTCAACGCATTGACGGACCAAGCCACAGCAGACGGCTTTGATCGCGTCGTCCTTGACACATCGGTCAGCCTGACAGCGGCCCGTGCACTCTATTCCCGTCTGGGCTTTGTCGCGCGCGGGCCCTATCAGGACGTTCCCGCCAGCGCCCTGCCGCATCTGCTGTTCTTCGAAAAACCTTTGACGTCGCCGCCCACATGACAGGTCGCAAGCGCCTGATCGCTTATACCGGCATCGCCCTTCTGGTCGGCCTCGCCTTGGTTGAACGGGCCACCAACAGTGTGGCGCTGGTGCCTGCCCGTGTGGTGGCGGTGACCTCGGAAACCGCCGACCGGGGCGCCGATCTGTGGCGTGTTATAGTCGAGCTGTCGAACCGCGACAGTTTCCAGACCGATCCCTCGCCGGTCCAGCCCCAATTGGCCCAGGGCGATCCGGTTTGCCTGCGCCAGCACGAGCGCAGCTGGGCCAAGACCAAATACACACTCATCTCTGGGACATCCTGCTGGGAGGGTGCTGTCACTCCTCTG